>Ga0222650_1000054_pt1 | contig 110513 bp, 89 predicted proteins | sample AntAcemetagen367_FD_179820 | JGI IMG/M metagenome (GOLD analysis project Ga0222650, IMG submission 179820) | Saline water microbial communities from Ace Lake, Antarctica - #367 | ecosystem: Environmental > Aquatic > Non-marine Saline and Alkaline > Saline | place: Antarctica: Ace Lake... | reverse complement strand
GCGAAGCGCATCCCGCACAGCCGGAGGCAATCCCTCTCTGCCCGCCATTCAAGCCGCAACATTCATGCAGGCTTCGCCACTCGTTCCACGTTGAAGAATCATTCAAGCCAGAGAGGGATGAGAACCCCTGCGGAGCACCGGGTTTGAGTGCCCGGGTTTCGCTCGCAGCGAACTTTCATTTCCTCCGCGAAGCGCATCCCGCACAGCCGGAGGCAATCCCTCTCTGCCCGCCATTCAAGCCGCAACATTCATGCAGGCTTCGCCACTCGTTCCACGTTGAAGAATCATTCAAGCCAGAGAGGGATGAGAACCCTATCGGCGAACCGGACCAATTCCTTGATGTTGAATGATTTCACAACCACAACTCAATATCGGTAATTGGTGCGTCACTACCCTAAAACGCGAGCAAACCTGACGGAGAGAAATAAAAAAGGGCGGCCCGACCGATTATCCCCAAGGAAAACCCAATAACCTGAGGAGTGTCAGTCGGACCGCCCATACAAGTTCAAGCACTGGGCGTGCCAACTTTTCCCAAATAGTTTTGTATGGAGGGATTCGGGTGTAACTGAAAGTTGTTGGAACCGACCTTTCCACAATACCTACAAATCACCCCCGACGCCCGCACTCGTGTATGGCAGGGACCGTCTCTCCGAGCGGTCCATATCTATCAGCGCCTCTCGTCATCAAGCCCACAAATCACCCTTGCCCTCCGAAATGATCCGGCACTCGGGGCGAGAGTTTTCCGCCATCAGATTCACATTGAGCCGCCACCTTTCCCGGACGGCCCGGAGGTCCATCCCTGCCCGGATAGAACCGTCGATAGGTCGGGATCGGCTCAATTCCAGCCAGCTCAAGACTTTTAGTTACGCGCGAGTGAATCAGCCAATCCGCTGGCACGTTGCTCACAGGGAGGCCGCGCGCGCGAGTTCCTCGCGTCGGAAGTTGGTGGGCGAGTTTCCGGTGAAACGTGAAAAGCTCCTGTTGAATTGAGAGAGCGATTGGTAGCCGATGTGGAATGCGATTTCGGAAACCCGAACCTCGGGTTTGAGGAGTTCCTGTTTCGCCCATTCGATGCGGCGGCGGTTCACGTAGTCGGTGAGAGTGAGGCCGGTGGATTCTTTGAAGACACGGCAGAAATGGGATTCACTGAGGCCCGCCTGTCTGGCGACGAGAGACAACGGCAGCGGATCGGCGAGAGTTTTGTCGATGAATTTCCGGGCGCGCGCGACTGCGGCAGGCTCGCTGCCATCGCTGATCGTGGCGAGTGTTTCCGCATGTCGGCTGAGCTGCGAGGCGAAGATAGCGAGCAAGGTCACCATGCTCTGGTAGCGTTCCGGCTCGACCACCTGTGTCTGCATGTAGGCTTGGCGAAGGGCTTTGGCTTCCTTTTCGGTGAGGCCTTGTCTGCGGAGAGTTTTTGCGACGGCTTCGAAGGTCGCGGGTTTTGGAACTTTGTGGAATATCTGTCCTGTGCGGAGCATTCCGATCAGAGTGCCGCTGGAGGAAACCGGAATCGCAGTCGCGGCCATCCCCGAAAAGCAGTGGCAAGTGGTCGGGCCGTTGATTTTAGCCTCTGCTTCGAGACGGTCGTTAACCTCAACGCAGGCTTTGCAGGCGGTGTTGCAGAGGTTGAGTTTCTCGCAAAAAGAGCTGCCGTTCTCCGGTTGCTCGCAGAGGTGCCGGATACCTGAATCGACGCGGACGAAGCGCATGGGCAGGCCGGTTGCACAACGAAAGGCGTTCTGATAGGTGGTGAACAATTCGGATCCCAGCACCTTTTCATAAAGGGCTTGGGTGAAATGATCGGGGTCGTTTGTCATGGGTAATTCGCGGCCTCGGGAAGATAATCGCGAACCCTAGAGGAAAACTGCGGGACGCGCAACTTCTCATCGTTCCGCAGGCAGGGCATCTACATTTGGAGCGACAAAACTGAAACCGAAGATTTTCAACCACAGATCACAGTAGATGTCCTGGATTCTCGTAAAGCCGTTCTGGACAGGGTCAAAACCCGCTCATAGAATTTCCAGACAATCCAATGATAAAGAGAAATTACACACTGAATAGTGCAGCAAAGATGGGTTTGATAGCCCTTACGGCCACTGGCTTCGTAATCGCCCAAGACGCGCCGAAAGGTGAGACCCCCGCTGCAGTCGTAGAAGAAGCTGATCCAGCCGCAACGAAATCCGACTCATCCTACGCGCTCGGCTACCGCACGGGTGGCAGCTTCGCTCAGGAATTCGGTCGCTACGGCGTAAAGCTCGAGGATCTTGAAATGGATACCTTCATGAAAGGCTTCACCGCTGCGGTTGAGGGTGAGAAGCCCGAACTTGAAGAAGCCCGTCTGCAAGCCGCCATGGCGGCACTTGGGGAAATGCTCCAACAGCGTGAAAAAGACGCTGCCGAGGCAAATCTGGAAGCCGGTAAGAAGTTTCTTGAGGAGAATGCCAAGCGCGAGGGCGTTGTGACTCTCGACAGTGGCCTTCAATATGAAGTTCTCGAAAAGGGCGGAGACGAGAAATACGTCGCCCCGAAAGAAGGAGAGGTGGAGAAGCAATTTCTTGTGAACTACAAGGGCACTTTGATCGATGGCACTGAGTTCGACGCTTCTCCGGAAGGCACGCCGGTGCCGATGACTCTTCAGGTTGTCGAAGGTTTTCGTGAGGCTCTTACGCTGATGCCTGTCGGTGCGAAGTGGAAACTGTTCATCCCAAGTGACCTCGCTTACGGTGCCGAGCGCCGCAGCGCGGAAATCGCTCCGAATACCACGCTCATTTTTGACCTCGAGCTCGTTGAAATCAAAGACGCTCCTCCCGCTCCCGCTGGTGGAGGTTTCCCGATTCCCGGCCAGTAGTTTTCGGTAAACCACTCACTCAATCCAAGACCTCCGGCTGTTTCAGTCGGAGGTTTTTTCATTTCAAGTGTTATGAAGAACGGCGGACTTTGAGTATTTGCTAAAAATTGGTAGGATCAGGCTTTGAGGATTTTCGGAACGGCGGGAGCGCGCAGGCGGTGCGGCTCGGGGAGGCTGGAGCCAAGCAGCGGGCGGCAGTAGTTCAGGAAATCCTGGGTGACGCCGTTGCCTTCTTCGTTGATGAAATTATCCGGCATGTGGCGGGTCTTTCCTGCCACCTTGGTGATGTCTACGAGTTCGTAATCTACGGAGTAGTCGAGCACAGGGCGTTTGATTGCGACCGAGCCGTCGACGTTATCCCACATCGCGAATTGTACGGCTTTTTCACCGACCTCACGTGCCTCACGGGCGTCGCGGTCTGACTGGATGCCCATGAAGGAGCGCTGGAGATAGCCGAAAGTATCGGAGCGGACGCGCTTGATTTTGAGTCCGTCACGGATCGTGTCCGCGAGCAGGTCGCCGAGTGCGCCGGTGCCGGAGAGTTGCACGTTTCCGTGGGAGTCACGCTCTTCTTTGCCGAGGAGTTTCACGATCATCGGGGTGCCGTCGGGATCCGAGATACCTTCGGAAACGGCGATGGTGCACATTCCGTATTTCGAATAGACCTTGTCGACATCGGCGAGGAGTTTCTCGGTGGTGAAGTGGCGTTCCGGGACGTAAACGAGGTGCGGGCCGTCGTTGTAATATTTCCGAGCGAGTGCGGAGGCGGCGGTGAGGAAGCCGGCGTGGCGACCCATTACGCAGCCGATGTAAACTCCCTGCAGGGCGCGGTTGTCGAGGTTGACGCCCATAAATGCCTGGGCGACGAAACGAGCTGCGGAGCCGAAGCCGGGGCAGTGGTCGTTTTCCTCAAGGTCGTTGTCGATGGTCTTGGGAATATGTATGGCGCGGAGTTCGTAGTTTGCGGCCTCGGCCTGTTCGTTGACGATGCGGACTGTGTCGGAGGAATCGTTTCCGCCGACGTAGAAGAAGTAGCGGATCTCGTGGGCTTTCATGACTTCGAACATGCGGGCGCAATATTCTTCGTCGGGCTTGTCGCGGGTGGAGAGTAAGCCGGAGGACGGGGTTTCGGCGACTTGTTCGAGGTTGTGGGTGGTCTCGCGGGTAAGATCGACGAAGTTTTCGTTGATGATTCCGGAAACACCATGGACGGCTCCGTAGATCGAAGTGACCTGGGAGAACTTCCGTGCCTCCAGCGCGACGCCGACGATACTCTGGTTGATGACCGGGGTGGGGCCGCCTCCCTGGGCGACAAGAACTTTTCCTTCGAGGCGATTGCTCATATGGGCGGGAGGATTTGTTTTTCACAGCCCGTGGGCAAGGATATTTCGGCCTGCTGGGAGGAAGAGAGTTGGGTTTTTGGTTGGGGCTGGATGGGGGGGTGGGTTTGTGCTTGTTTTGGTTTGTGGAAGTTTGCCCTTATTTACCCGCGTATGGTGGTTCTCGGCCGAGGCGGCATGGGGTGTATCGTGGGGCTGGTTTTTATCTCGATGCGCTTGTTTTTGCCCAGGCGTATTGGGTGGATGGGAAGCCGGCGCAGGCGATTCTGCAGCTCAACAAGGCTTTCTCGGCTGATGTCCCGGATGGGGAGGAAATTCTGGAAACCTGGCCGTGGCCTTATGCTGCTTTGGAGTGGATTTTGGAGAAATCCGCCGATGGGAGCTGTGGTTTTCTGGGGAATCCGGTTCGGCATTTTCAGCATCTGGCCACGCGGATGAGCGGGCCGAGGAAAGAAGTCCGGATTGCACGCGCATGGCAGTGCTTTCATATCGCGAGGCGGGTGCTGGCCGGGAAAGGCGATTTCCCGATGGATGGCAGGCAGATCGCGAGGGAGGGGATTTTTATTCCAGGCTTACGATAAATCGAACTGGAGGGGCGGAAAGTTTCCACCCCTCCGAAATGATCGGAAAAAGGTCACCGTCAGGTCTCCCGGAAGATCACGCTTCGGCCTTGGATTTACTGAAGAAACCGATCGTTCCAAGAATCGCGAGGGCGGCGAGGATGACGATTCCGACGGTTCCCGGAATGCCTTTATTGGAGAGTATCCAGACAGATCCGAAGGTTGAGATGGCAGTTGCAAAAATCATGAGGACGTTCCAAATGATGGCACTACCGCCTGTGGGTTTGGCATCACCCAGGACTTTTCTGGAGTTCATCATGAGGAAGAAAGTGAAGTAGGCAATGGGGATGAGCGAGCCGCCGATGACGGATGTTGGGATGGCCAGGGCCGCTTTCGAATCACCGGTCCAAAGGAAGGGTCCCATGGCACCGGCGACGCCTGAGACGACGCAGCCGAAGAGGTGGACGGTCTTGTTATCGGGTTTTCCGAAAAGTTCCTGGAAGGCGAGGCCGTTCATGAGCATCAGGATGATGATGGTGGAAACCGCCATGCCGAGCACTCCGAAACCGAAGATTTTCTGGGATATCACGGGGCCGGCCAGGGGTTCCAGGGTTGTGGCGAGTTGGAAATTGTCTCGTTTGAGAAGCATGCCAGCCAGTTGGCGGTCGGATTCGGAGAGCAATGAGTAGTCGATGGATTTGTCTTCGCGGATAGCGCCTTCGACCGGGGTTGTGCCAAGCAGGGTTGTCAGGGTTTTGTTGTAGTCTCCGGCGAATTGCTCGATGGGAGCACCGGTTTCATCGAGGACATCCTTGGTAGAAGCGTGGAATTGTGAAGCGGCTGCAATCACGACACATGAAGTGGCGAGGAAGAACGGGATGAAGAGGCCGAGGGAGAGGTCGAAGATGGCCAGGCCGCGTTCGCGTTTGCCCCATTTCTTTTTCAGAAGTGAGTAGGGAAGGAGCCAGGTCATGTTGATGCCGACGGCAGTTCCAAAGGCGGTGATGATGATGTCTCGCTGGTCGTTGACGATTTTCGTGGTCCACCATTCCGGGTTCGAAGATGCGGCGATCAGATCCTTGAAATCGGCAGACGGGCTGAAGAGAAGTGATGGGGCGGGGATAAATCCTTTGAATATTCCGGCCCAATCAAGTGAGCCGGAGAATGTGAGTGTGCCTATGACAGCAAAGAAGGAGAGGACGATGAGTCCGACCAATACTTTGATAATGCGGTCGAATAGTTTCACGCCTTTTGCATTCTCGGATTCGTAGAGGACGTTGACACTGAAGGCGATGACGAAGAGCACGATGCAGATGCCGATGGTAGATCCCGTGCTGTCGCCGAGTGAAGGGATGAGGTTTTGCTGGAGGGCGGCGCGGGCGAGATTGAACTGCGGCATACACCAGACGATATTCGCCATGACGGTGGCGATCAGCCATGCCCAGCCGAGAGCGGGGGAAAGGTTGCGATTGATGAGTCCGAAGGGCCGCTGACCGGTGGTGAGGGTGACGTATGCGATCGCGGAGAGCATGATGATGCCGCAGATCATTGCGAGAGGTTGTAACCACATGAGGCTGAAGCCAGCGATGACACCGAGGTAGAGCGCTCCCGCCAGCGAGCCGCCGCCGAGGGTGATGGCTCCTTGCAACCAGCCGGGGCCGGAAAGCTTCGTGTAGATGGCTGCTTTTCCGAGCGGGCCTTTGGTGGCGGCTTCGTCGAGCATTTCGGCTTCGGTCTTGGTGAGCTGGTTTTTCATGGGTTGCTGGAGGGCTTTTTAAACGGAGAGGAGACGGAGGGCGATGGTTTTTCAGAAAAATCTCTAGGCGAAGGCGGTGCGGAGATTTTTCATGCTTTCGGAGGCGAGGGTGTCGGGGGAGATGTTTGTATCGAATACCTCGACGGAGACCCATTTGTCGTAGCCGCCCTTGTTGAGTTCGGCGGCGATGGGTGGGAAATCGACCGAACCCATGCCGGGGCCTTGGAGGTTGGGATCATTCGCGTGGAAATGGGCGGTCCAGGGAAGTGAGTCGCGGACGATTTCGGGGATGGGTTTGGTGTCTGCGGACATGGCTTTCACGTCGAGGTGGAGTCGGACGTTTGGGGAGTCGATTTTTTCAAGGAACTTGATCGTTTCGGCGGCGGTGTTTATGAAATTCGTTTCAGAGGGGCCGAGGAATTCGAAGGCGATGCTCACGTCCGTTGCTTCGAGGTGAGGGGCGAGGCGTTGGAAAAAATCGATGAAGCGGGCTTCGGCGTCAGGGCGCGACCACTCCGGGGCGAGAGTGCGTTGCTGGGGACTGCCCCAGACCATGATTTTTCCGCCCATGGCAGAGCACACTTCGGCGAGGTGGCGGGCGTAGTCGAAGGTGCGGGCCAAGCTTGCGGGGTCGGGATTGGTGAGGTGGTAGCCCTCGGTTTTCGCTAGGAGCCAGTGGAGGCCGACCATTTCGAGTCCGTGGTCGCGGACGATGGAACCGTATTTCGCCGCCTCGGTATTGGTGAGGGTTTCAGGTTTTCCGAGAGTGAAAGGGGCGACTTCGAGGCCGGTGTAGCCGTGCAGCGCGGCTTCGGCACAGGTGCCGGCGAAGTCATGGTCACGGAAGGTTTCGTTGCAAATGGCGAAGCGCACGCAGCTATGATGGACATACTGCGGGGCGGGGAAAGAGAAAACGGGGTTATACTATTTCAACATTTAAGCTGTCGGAAGTCAGATCCTTCATTTAGCAAATCGAGTTGTGAGCTCTTTTCAGAGCAGGCGGTAAATACCAGCGCCGCCTTGTTAGCATCCGGACCGGCCAAAACACCGCTGTTCACATGGAAGCAACAGTGATTCGTAGATACTTGCAAACCAACGAGTTGCGGCACTGTTAATTGGGAGGGATGGCGCGCCAGGGAGAAGCTAAAAATTAATCAGACGGCTTCCTCGGCGTCGCCATCTCCGGCTTGTTATCCTTCTTTTGATTATGAGATGCAGACGACCTCGCGATCAATCTGCTTCCCATATGCTCTTTCTGCCACTTCCAAGTCGTGCTCGGCCTGAAGTCCGACCCAAAATGCAGACGACGTGCCAAAGAACTTAGCTAGACGCAAGGCCGTCTCAGCTGTGACTGATCTCCGGAACTTCGTGATCTCCGTCAAGCGTGATGCAGGGATGCCTGTTGCTCGAGAAACGGAAGCCAAACTCAAACCCATCGGGCGAATAAATTCTTCAAGAAGAATCTCTCCGGGGTGGATAGTTGGTAAATACTTAGAGGTGCTCATGGTCTTAATGGTAATCGATTATCTTCACGTCGTGCTTCAAACCCTCTTCCCATCGGAAAATGATTCTCCACTGCTGGTTGATACGAATGCTCCAAAGACCTTCCAAGTCACCGCTTAGCTGTTCAAGTCGATTGCCAGGCGGAACTCGGAGATCTTGCACGATTCTGGCCTGATTGATCATTCGTAGCTTACGCCTCGCCCGCTCTTGAATAACACCAGGCAGCTTGCGGACACGTAAACCTCGGTAAATGCTCTCAGTGTTCGAATCGCCGAAGCTCTCTATCACCTCTTCAGTCTAGCTACGAATCGAATTACGGCAAGCGTAATATTTTCATATCAACGTCCGCGCACTTGGACGCGGGTGGTTTCGGAAACCGATGACAGACCGTATTCGTCGGTCATGCTGACTTCGAGGATGTAGTTGCCGGGTGCGGCTTCGAAGGTGGCGGTGGTTTGAACGGCGGCGGCGGTGCCATTTTCGCTGAAGCTCACCTCGCCGGGGCCTTCGAGCTTGCGCCATGTGAAGGTGCTTTCGCCTTTGAGATACGAATGAGCCTCGACTTGCAGCCGGGTCGTATATTTGTTCCGGGAGAGCGCTGGCGACGCAGCTCTCACCGAGTCGATGCGCTTGAGGTGCAATAATGGTTCCGAATCGGCACCCTCACGGATTGCCGCGAGTGTCTCGGCGACTCCTTCGACACTGTTGATGCCCTCCATTTCCAGATACCGGATCACGTCCGGCTGGTGATCGACGGTCATCACCTCTCCGCCGAACTCTTGGAGGACTTTCAAGAGCGGGCGGATGCCTTTGCCGTCGTCCATCGCGAACATCACGCCCGCAGGGATTGCTTCGGCGATCCGATGACGTGCGAGAATTTCCAGGCCGCCGACGCGCACGCCGCTGCCGAACATGCGGTCGGAGGGAGCGCGCAGACGCACGGAATTTAGGATCGCATCGGCCAGCTCGAGCACGTCTTCTTTGTTCAGATTCAGATAGGATTTCTGAAGAGAGCTACGGGAAAACCCGATGGGGGTCGCGGCCACCGCGCGGATGGCGGGGTAGAGCAGCTCGCGGTCCACGCCGTCGAGGTTGTTGTATAGGATGCCTTTCGGACCGTAGGCATTACCTGAATAAAATAATAACGTGGCGAGACGACCGTGGGCGAAGTGCAGCGGATCGTCCGGGTCGATGGGCATCAACGGCTTGGCAGTGGATGCGGTCGCGAGCAGGATTTCGTCGAGAACCGAGCGTCGGGCTTCATTCGGCAGGTAGCGCAGGGCGTCTGCGGCGGCATAGCGAACCATGCTATCAGAATCAGTGAGTAACTCTGCGAGAAGTTCGGCGGATTTTCCGTGGCTCAACATGCCGAGTGCCTGGCAAGCGGCAGCGCGGGTCCCAGCGGAAGAATTCGAGTTCTTTGCAATTTCCTGCAAGGTGCGTATTTCCGAAGGTCTGAGTTCGAGCTTGCCGATGCTTTTGGCGGCGAGGCTACGGACTTTGGGAGACCAGTTGGCGAGGTCCTTGACAAGGGTATCGAATTCGCGCTCCTGTGGCCGGAAGTCGTCGGCGGCTCCTGCGGCGGCCACTTCCTCCGCGTCCAGCCATGATTCGCGGTTGCTGTCGCGCCCGGTGATGTAAAGCGTTCGTTTGGGAACGGCGTAGGTTAGCAATGCGGCGGTGGACATGGGGAAGTTATGATAAGAACTGCCGCTGTGCGGACCCTCGCCGTAAAGGTTGTTGAAAACGAAGCTGCCGTCCCAGCGCCGGGCGAGATCAAGATGCCAGGAGATGCGGCGGAAATGCTCGGCCATGGCGAGCGGGCCGCCGGCATTGGCACCGAGCGGGTTCCAGAGGTAGCTGAAATAAGGTCCGGTATGGCCGTGCTCGCGCTCTCCGGCGCTCGCGACCGACATCATGGCGAAGAATTTTGCCTTCTCGGCGTGACCCGGTTGAAGACTGAAGCACAGCGCGGCGGCACCGGTCTTGCCATTTCCGCCATGCCCGGCATCGGGAGGATGCTCACCGTAGGGAATGGTGCCGCGCCCGGAGTAGAATCCGTAGAACGCGTTGCTGCGTTCGATTCCGGCGGCGATCTCCGGGTGGCCAAGTCCGCATTCCGAGGCGAGGACCAGCCCGAGGAAACACGGCATGGCTGCGGAGTTCACCGCGCCGTAGTGACCGCCCATCGGTCCGTTGTTGCTGCCATCCGGGTTTTTGTCGCCCATACGATGACCGAGGGTGCCGAACATGCTGTGATTTTTAGCGATCTGCACCGCGTATGCCTCGACGGTTGGAAGGACTTCCATATCAAGAGTGGCGAGGTAATATTCGGCTAGGAAAATCAGTTCATGGCCCAGCTTCCAGCCGGGTTTTCCGGACTGGTCGATAGGCTCGTCGGAGAGCATGTGTTGGCGCTTTTCTTCACTTGGGATCAGGGCGTGCGCCTCTTTTTGCAAGCGTTCGAGATATTTCGGGTTTCCAGAGGCGATCAGCGGCAGGGCACCGAAGGTGTAGCGGCCCGACTCCACGTTCTCGAAAAGATCGGTCAGACCTTCGTCGAGGATTTTTGCGGATTTCGGGCAATCGTAGGGCGCGGTGTCCGAGTAAGCGCCCATGGTGCGGAGGGTGATTTCGGCGACTCCTGTTTTGCCGTCGCGCCAGGCGAGCAAGCGCAGCTTGGCCGTGTCGCGGGATTCGGCATCTGCGATGGCAGCGGCGAGTGAACGCCGGGCATCGGCAGTGAACAGCTCGGGACGGCTGCCGTCGCCGGAGGCACCAAGGATGATGTCGTTCGGTTCTACAATCCCGTCGGCAGGCGAGTCTTTGTCGATTTCCAACACCAGGATCTGTCGGCTCTTCGAGGTGTCCGCTTTCCCTTCGTGAAACATCCAACCGCGCATTCCGGTGGGGCCGAGATTGATCGTGCGATTGAATTTTCCTTTCGTGAGATCGGGCATCTTGCCAGTCGTCAAGTCTGGCGGGTCGGCTGCTGCCAGGAAAGAAAACCCACAAACCGCCAAGGCTGCGAACATACGGATGAAGCGTATAGAGGAACGCTCTTTTGGAATCAGCGATTTCCATTTGAAGTGCACTTTATCTCCGGCAGGAAGAGTTCGGGCGAGAGACGCGGTGACATGGGTAGCAGAACGACAAAACATAAGGAGCAAGAAGAATTACCTTTGGATTGAATCAAGGTGTCAATGAATGGTTTTTCGTGGATCTATGTCGGGATTTATTGGCGTGTGAGGACCATCCATGGCGAGGTCCACCCGGGCTTATTCCGAGTGCCGTATCCACCCTGCTCGATGAAGAGGTAGTCGCTGCCGTCTATGGTCTTCGCTTGCATGCGCATGGCTTGGTAGCGGTCGAGGTCCATGAGGTGATCGCCGGACCAGATAAAGAGTGGATCGCTGGTCAGGCCGCCATTTTTTAGAGTAATGGACTCGAAGGGGAACTTGCCTCTTTTGGTGGGTTTTGCCGGATCGAACTCCTTGATCTGAGCGACCGTGCTGACGATTTCCCACGTGCCCATCAGTCCGGTGTTTGGAACGAAGGAGCCGTCCCAGTGGAACAGCGGGGCGTTGGCGCGGTCTTCCTCGCTGTCGGAGAACAGGGCGTTCTGCCATTCGGTTGAGAGCATGGGCACGAACTTGGCGGATTCGCGCACGAGGTCGTCACCGATGGGCGGGAGTTTCTGCTCCTCGATGTCGATGCTGATCAGGCCTTGGGGCACTGGCTCGGTCGGTTTCGTTTTGTATTTATCGCCGTCACGGAGGAAGGATTTCACCGCGATGGTGACCTCGCCCTTGGCAAATTCGTCCAGCCATTCTTCGGTGATATAGGCACCGTAGGGTTTCTCGCCGCCGCCACGGCCGATGCACTTGGGATTCTCGATCAGGAGTTTCCCATTCACCCAGATCCCGTAGCCACCGCCGTTGCCAACATGGGCGCGGTGGTAAACGCGCAGGCGATAGCGGTGGCCATCCTTGAGCGGTGGCACGGCGACTTTTTTGCGCAGCAGCAGCACTTCCTTTTCCCACAGGGTGTTGGCTTTCTCCGCGCCGTAGCAAATGAGATCGTTGCATGCATCCGAGCATTTCGAGACCGGGCCTTGGGGAATTTTTCCGAGGTAGTTGCCGAAGGGTGCCTTACCGAGCGACCAACCGGCTTTGTCAGAATCAAAGTCGGTGCCGAACCAGTTTTCCATGCCCTGCGGCGGGGTCACCTCACGGTAGCGGGTGACGAGTTGGTCAAAGGGAACCTGCTCGGCGGGAATGGGATCGAAGGAAAAGTAGGACCAGTCATCGGTGCGCACCTTGGTGAAAGGTAGCCAAGCGTATTCATCATTTCCGGCGCGGGCGTGGAGACCGGCCAACTCGTCGATGGAGTCGGCTCCGCAACGCGGGCTCTGGATCTCTGCCGCTGCCAGTTGCCTCAGGCTTTTGCGGTTTTCGCCGACGTATTGCGGGATCAATTCGTTCTCGATGATGGGAGTGATGGCGGCTTTCAATTTCGGCCCGAACTGTTTCGGATCGGCGTTGAGGAAAAATTCGTTGTAGGGCAGAACCTGCTCGGGGAAGCGTTCACGGGAGATGTCGTAGAGGACATCCAGACCACCGGGGACATCGACGAGCGAGGCGGCGATGTATTCGAGATGGGAGCGGTAGTGGTGTGCGAGGTCGAGGCCGCCGGGGGCTTGAGTGACGCCCTCGTATCCGGTGTAGGTTTCTCGGAGCGTCTCGACCGCGAGCTGCTGGACTTCCGGGGAAGCCGCGCGGAGCTGCTCGCGGATGGGTGGGAGCAGGCCGAGGGTCAGTGCGGGGCGTGCGTGGGTGCGCACGAGTTCGGCGATGGCGGGCAGGACTTTTTGATAGGTCCGCTCGTCAGCGACGACCGGGGTGAGAGCTGTCATGGCGGCGTTTTGCAGCCACCACTCGGAATGATCGAGGTAGGAAATCAGCAGATCGACCTGTGGCACTACCCAGTCAGTTTGGCCGTGGCCGATGACGTGCAGGGCAGCGTCCTTGACCCACCAGGATTCAGCGGGATCGGCCACTGCTTTCACAGCAAGGTCGAAGACTTCCCTCTGCATCGGCGGAGTGCCGCCGTCCTTGAGATTGCGGGCCACCTGCGAGAACATCGCGCGGCGGACGCGGGCGGAGGGTGATTGCAGGAACTCCATCATCAGCTCCGGACGTGCTTTGCCGCCGGGTGCCTCCCAGCCGATGTAGCCGAGGTTGACGCCGATGGCCTTGGCGGCGGCGAGTTCACGGATTACGGCGTCCTGATGGTGGATGTGTTTGCGGACCACCTCGTCGCTGGCGTCCATCGCGTGGATTTTTCCGAGGTAGGGAATGCTGGCGTCGTTGGCGAGGGTTTCGCCTGAGAGATCCTGCTGCTCGCCGTTGGCGTAGGGCACGGCTTTGAGCGAGACGAATTCGTTATCCGCTTCGGTGCCCCAGGGCTGCTTGGGCAATTGGTAGGGCTTGGAAAACTTTGTCGGAGGTGCGCCGAAGATGCGCAGCTTCTGGCGCGGCACGGTGTAGGCCCAGCCGTAGGCGACACCCCACTGCTCCTTATCGTAACCGCCACCACCGAGGATGCCGAAGGAGCCATCGAAGCGGCGTGAAAGCTCGTAGTGCCAGCGGCGGTTGTCCATGAAGTCGCGGTATTGCTTTGGCTTTTTCTCGCGGAGCAGACCCATTGAGCCGCTACGCCAGATTTCCCCGATGCCACCGCCGGTGTGGCCGTGGAGCATGAAGCTGGTGGTGTAAAAAGAGGTCATCGCGGCGGTATCGCGCGCGTCGGCGTAGAGTGAGTCTTCGCCCTCGGGTGTCAGCGAAGCTGCGGCGGCCATGGCAAAGGCGAGGTTGCCGTTTTTGCCGTTATCTACGAAGCCGACTTCCGGGCGGTTGTCGCCGTAGGGGTTGCCGCCTTTTCCGGCGTAGCGGTAGAAATGCCGAAGCGCACCCAGCAGTGCATCATCCGGCACGTCGGCTCCGCATTCCTTGGCCAGCAGCAGAAAAGTGAGCACTGCGGTCCCGCCCGCATTGAGGTGGCCATTGCCGTAGGTCACGCTTGGAGCCACACCCCGACCTGCCCATGCGTCGTTGTATTGGCCCGCCAACGCGTTATCGACCGCTGTTTGAATGTTTGCCAAGACCTCTTTGTCGCCGGTGCGCAGGTAATACTCGCAGAGCGGGATACCACCGAAGCCCAAAAACCAAGCATAGGTGTGCGGTTTCATCGTGCGTGCCCACTCGCCGACCACGGCCTCGTCTTTTTTATCTCCGGTCGAGAGCAGGAAGATCATGTCGATATCGCCGATGCCCCGGACACCTTCGGGATCGGCGATGTAGTCGGCGAGGCCGCGCACGATCTTGTCGGACTTCGGGCAATCCATAGGCCAGGTATCACTGTAGGCTCCGAGCACCGGGACATTCACCTCGACTGCTTCGGCGAGGTCTTTGATTTTGAATTTCAACACCCCATCGGTGGCCTCCGCCTTGGCGAGGATGTTGGCGAGTTGCACGCGCGGATCGATGTCACGCAGGGATTCACCGTTGATCGACTCGATGATCTGGCCTTTTTCCAACTTGCCTGCGGTGGCGGCTGGTGAGCCTTCCTCGATGTTCTTGATCCGCATGGTGAAGGGCGGCAACAGTAAATCGATACCCATGCCGACCGGACCGAAGCGGTCGATGGTTTGCAGGGACTTGGTTTCCTGTGGGCGGGTGGAAAAAAGGACAGGATCCTTGTAGAAGGATTCCGCGATGACTGGAGAAACACCCGCAAGACAGAGAGCGGCGAGAAGATGGGGTTTAAGTTTCATGGTATAAGTGAATAAAGATATTACAGCAAAGAAGGCGACTATATTTCATTTACAAACTGATCCGAATTTCCCCAAGATCCGGATTGTGATGATCGGGGCCACCATACGGGATCGGCGAGATCAGGAGGGCGATCCGATCCATGAGGCGCTGGGCGAAGTTTGCGATCAAGCGGCGATGAATGCCAGTGTATTGGCGGACCTGTTCGGTTTGTTCGACTAGTTTGCGACCGGGTCGAGTCCGAGTTGTTTGCGGCTTTCGGCGTCGCCGGGGTCGTTCATGTTCCAGTAGTCGACGTTCATCAGTCGCTTTTTGAGGACGGCTGTGGTTTTGCCTTTCGGGGTGATCTCGGTCCAGGCGTGGATGACGTGGGGAAATTCCTTTTCGAAACCGATCGATAGCACACGACCGAGAGAGGGATAGGTGATGGTGTATGTGGCGACTTTTCCAGAGAGGTCGAGCGTGGCGTTCGCTGGGGAAGCGGCGATAGGCTCGTGGTGGAAACGAGTGAAAACCGCTCCGGGGATGATCGTTGTTTTGCCAACAGGGAGTTTTTCCGGATTAAGGCGGAGAGTGATCCAGAGTTCGTCTTCGAGGTAGGTGCCGGGGAGTTCGAGATCCTTGTCGCCTGCGTTTTCGAAGTAGGAGCGGAGCTGCACGGTCCAGCCGTTTTCGCGGAAGTTGGATTGTTGGAATGCCTGCCCGCACCAATCCTGGATGCTGGTCACGGACTTCAGAGCGTGAGGGAATTTTTCCAAATCGATGGGGCGGAAGGTGCTGGTCATCGTGCGGTAGGAATAGAGTCCGGTGTTGAATGTGGTGAGGGCGTTGAGCTTGAGAACGTCGGCGGAGTTGCCGTTGCCGCTCTCGTCCTTGACCTGCTTGTCGATGAGGAAAGGCTCGGTCACGAAAATCAGCTCGGCGTGGCCGGGATGGTTTTTCCCGTAGTGGGATTGTGAAAGCTCGAAGGAACTGATTTCCGCGCCATTGAACCAGAAGTCGCGGACCTGATCCGCATGGAGCGGGATAGCCAGTAGGAGGCTGAGGAGTATGGTTCTCATGGGAGGAAGGTAGCAAAAAATCGGAGAATTGCGAGAAAGTCACTTGAGGGAATCTCTTTTCAAGGAGAAGCTCAGAAATGAATTTGACGAGGATTTGTGGGATCGCTGGAATTGGTTTGGTGTTAGTAGCCTGCGGGAAACGCGATGATACCGGTGTGGACTCGGAAAATAACGAGACTCGCGATCTCGTGATGGAATCGATCGCAGCACATGGTGGAACGGAGAAATGGTATGGAAACGGGCAGCTACAATTTCGCTGGGTTTACCACATGACTGACCGGGGGCCGGATGCGGTGGTCGATACCGTTCAGACTTTCGATCCGAAAACGATGGCAATCGTGCACGAGGTCCCGGAGAGTGATACTCGCTTCGGCATGAACGATGGAGAATTCTGGATCCGACCGGAAGACGCCGAGTTCGCAACTCCACCGCGTTTCTGGGCGCTGACGCCGATTTACTTTCTCGGAATTCCATTCGTCTTCAACGATCCGGGTGCGAACTTCGAGTTGTTGGCGGACAAGATCGAATTCGAAGGCAAGGATTACACACAGGTGAAAGTCACTTACGATCAATCAGCCGGTGAATCGCCGGATGATTACTATGTTCTTCTGATTGATCCTGAAACCAAGTTGACCAAAGCGGCCTACTATATTGTCACGAGTGATCTCGTCGCCAAGGACGGGCCGGGACCGCCGAAACTCATCACACTCGATGACTTGCAGGATGTGGGCGGGGTGAAACTGGCCGGCGGGCACCGGACTTTCAAAATGGAAGACGGCAAGATCGGCGATCAGATGCGTTTCACCGAGGTGTCCGGAGTAAAATGGCTACCGGATGGAACGGTGGATCTCGGGGTTCCGTAGGGCGTGTAACTGAAAGTTGTGGGCGGTGAGTCGGCAGAGCTGACGGGGAGCACACGCAGCTTGCCCGGCGGCTGGAATCAAGGGGCGGTATCGCGTTGGTATCTTGGTTCGCGCCATTCCGTAGGCTCCGGCCAAGTTTCCGGCGGGGGCGCCGAAAACAGCACGCGACGGCGCGTGCGGTCCCCTCGGATTCTGCTCGCGCAGCTTTTGCCCACAACTTTCAGTTGCGCCCGTGCCGGAGTGAGCGGGCTTGCTTCCCAACTGCGATGGGCCAATCATGGTTTCCATGCAATGTTCGGTGATTCATTTTTTAGCCTCTCTGTTTGTCGTGTTAATTGGAATGCCAACTATGAGCGCTGCGGAGCCGGAAAAAATCATGCTCTGGGAGAAGGGAAAGGCACCTGATGGAAATGGCGGACTAACAGATGAGGAGGCCTTTGTTCTGGTCTATCGCCCGGAGCAGCCAAACGGGGCGGCGATGGTGATCTGTCCTGGCGGTGGTTACGGAAGGTTGGTGATGGGCGCCGAGGGGAGTGGAATCGCGGAATGGTTGAACCAGCATGGGATCACCGGGATCGTGCTGAAATACCGTTTGCCGAAAGGTCGGTCGCAGGTGCCTCTTCTGGATGCGCAGCAGGCGATCCGGCTGGTCCGCTCAAAGGCGAAGGAATGGGACTGCGATCCGGAGAAGATCGGGATCATCGGATTTTCCGCCGGCGGGCATCTGGCTTCGACGGCGGCGACGCATTTTGACAAAGGGGAAGGGGAGCCGGAGGAAGGGGTGAGTTGCCGGCCGGATTTCGCGGTTCTCGTTTATCCTGTGATCACGATGGGCGAGTTCTCGCACGGCGGTTCGCGGAGGAATCTTTTGGGAAACAGTCCTTCCGCAGAGATGATAGCACTTTTCTCAAACGAGTTGCAGGTAGGTGATGAGACTCCTCCTGTCTATCTCGCCCATGCGAAGGATGACAAGGTTGTGCCTTGCGAGAACAGCCGCATGTTTCATGAGGCGATGAAGAAGCACAAAGTCGCGAGTGAATACCTGGAGCTGCCATCCGGGAATCACGGGTTGAACGGCTACAAGGGCCCGATGTGGGATGCTTGGCAGAGTGGTGTGCTTGCGTGGTTGGCGAAGCAGGGGGTTATGCCGGTGAAAGCGGACGGGTGATCATAGTCCTGGAAAAGGGCTCGCATTCTCTTTGCGCGCCCAGCGTTCGGCAGCGCTGGGAGGGTTTTTCAACCTTAAATCCGCAGTTGAAACGAAGATTTTCACCGCAGAGGCGCAGAGGACACAGAGGGAACGCTGAGAAGAGTTTATGTTTCGGGAGATTGCAGGGGATTTTAAACGGTGATTCCATTTCACCCATTGGGTGAACCAAGCAGGTCCATTTGTTCCCCAAATTTCATATCTTCCCACAAGCAAGGCTCTGCGTTCCTTTGCGACCTCTGCGGCTTTGCGGTTGAAAAATTGATACCTAACCGCGGATTCTAGGTTCATCAGCGGGGCGAAGTGCGCCTCGACGATACGGGGGTCGATGAAACGTGGTGGGTGGGGCTTGGTTCCCTCGGGCCATGGCGCGAAATCAAGCTCCGCCAAGTCCGGCAGTCTTGATTCGTTCGGTGGCGCTTTGTCACTCACTTGTTGCAGAGCGCCTTTTCCTGGAGGCGCTTCATTTCGTCTGCCGATATCTCGGTGGGGTTAGGGTAGTCGAAGATTCCGCCTTCGTAGTTCCGGAGCGTGACTTTTGATTTATCGGAATCGACGACGTAGTTCGGGTTAACCGGGATTTTTCCGCCACCGCCTGGTCCGTCGATGACGAATTGCGGGATGGCATAGCCGGTTGTGTGACCACGGAGTTTTTCGATGATGTCGACGCCTTCTGAAACGGAGGTGCGGAGGTGTGAGGAACCGGTGATGAGGTCGCACTGATACAGATAGTAAGGGCGAACCCGTGCCATGAGCAGCTTGTGGGCGAGGGCTTTCTGAATTTCGGGGGTGTCGTTGATGCCGCGCAGGAGGACGGATTGGTTGCCGAGCGGAATTCCGGCTTCGGCAAGGCGGACCAGGCCGTCGCGGACTTCGGTGGTGAGTTCCTTCGGGTGATTGCTGTGGATGGAGATGAAAAGCGGGTGGTGCTTTTTCAACATCGCGCAAAGCTCCGGAGTGATGCGTTGCGGGAGGAAAATCGGGATGCGTGAACCGATGCGCAGGAACTGAATGTGCGGGATGGCGCGCAGGCGTGTGAGTATCTTGTCGAGTTTGGCGTCGGAAAAAAGCAGGGGGTCGCCGCCGGAGAGCAGGACGTCACGGACCTCGGTGTGTTTTTCCAGATACTGGAATGCGGCTTCCCACTGGGTTTCGAGTTGCTGCTCGCCGACGCCGGAGACGACGCGCGAGCGGGTGCAGTAGCGGCAATATGAGGCGCAACGGTCGGTGACGAGAAAGAGCACCCGATCGGGGTAGCGGTGGACGAGGCCGGGGACGGGCATGTGGGAGTCTTCCCCGCATGGGTCGGCGAGTTCTTCAGGAGCGGTCCAGCCCTCTTCGATACGGGGGATAACCTGGCGGCGGATCGGGCAGTCGGGGTCGTTTTTGTCGATCAGGTTGAAGAAGTGCGGCGTGATCGACATCGCGAGCTTGGAACCGGCGAGAAGAACGCCGGCGCGCTCTTCGTCAGTGAGGTTGATCCGTGCTTCGAGATCCGCGAGGGAATCGACCCGGTTGCGGAGTTGCCATTTGTGATCGGCCCAACGCTCCATGGCGGAGTCCGGCCAGTATCCCGGGGCGTGGGAAGTGAAATTGGTGTCGAGGTCTCTAGAGGAGGTCATTCGTTTTTAGATAGGAGAAATCGGTCGGGCAGGATGGAGAAGGGGTCAAGCGGGGATTTTTGATGAACCCATGTCGTCATCGTGCTGCGGTGATGCGGAGTTTGCCGCATGGACTGCAATGTTGGTATCGAAGCTGAGCATGGTGGTTCAATCGTGGCAGAGCGATGTCCACTCGGATTCCGGAGCGAGTGTTTCACCGAGATCATGTGCCTTGGGAGCCTCCCAAGTATCGGCGCGCGTCCTGCCAGGTGGATGATGCACGATGATTTCCTCCAAGCCCCTTCGGACCACTTCGGCGAAACTCATCTCGTTCTCTACCGCGATGCGCTTCGCCTCGCGGTAGAGAGCGTCGGGAATCTGAACCTGTGTTTTTACCATAAAAATATTTTGCCAGTTGAGTGAAATTTGTCAACGTTGCGATCACTTGGAAAGGCGCTCCACAAGCTCGATAAGCCGCCCAGCAGACGCGGCAAGAGTTGGTGCGAAGGGGAGTTTATCATCCTTTTCGTCGGGCAGCAACATAGGGCGGGTGGAGACCCGTAGGGCGGGGAATCCCATTTCGAAAAGGGTGGAGGCGAGATCGAAATCATCGCCGAGGCAGATGACTTCGGCACCGAGGATTTTTCCCAGTCCGTCGAATTCGGTGGTGGGCAGGGCCTCGGTATCACGTGAGGAGAGGATGAGGGTTTCGGCGTCGCCCATGGCTTCGATGCAGAGTATGGCTTTGGGATCGGGGGCGTTTTTGATTAGATTCGAGGCAATCAGGGCGGTTTCGACGATGGGTGAGTCGGCTTCGTTCACATGCGGAAGGAAAAGGAAATGAATGGGATGGGAGGGGGAGGAATTTGCCAGGGCTTGGGCTGCGGCGAGAGTGGCAGAGAGTCCGGTGGCGTTTTTCTCCGCGCCGGGTGATCCGACTGGCGAATCGTAAGAGGTCACCAGCCAAACCGGTGCGGCCTTATCATCCGTGCCAGGTATCGTCACCTGGAGAACGGGGAAATCGGCGGGACCGTCGATGGATGTGACTTCGTAACCTGTGTTGGATGGGCCGAGCAGGCCTTCGATCATTGAGGCAGCGCTTCGAAGCTTGGTCGGGTTCGCGGTGTTGCGCTCACCGATCACGTTCACAAACTTGCGGAGATCGTCGGCGATGAGTGGGGTGGAAACCGATTGCGAGAAGCGTTTTTCCGCCTCGGCTTCGGTTTTCTTCTCGTCTTTGAAATATTTGACCAAGGCGAAACACGCGGAGACGATTAGCCAGACTGGCAGGATCACCAGCAGTAAAGGGACGATTCTGAACTTTTTCCCGGATGCCATGATGAGTCAGGATGTTTCTTCAGGTTTGTTTTCGGTATCGCCGTTGCCATCCTCGTTTTCTGAGAAATCTTCGATCTCGCGGCGCCATTGTTGGGATAGCCATGGCCGGATGAAGCCATACAAGAGGTATGAACTGAACAGCACGACCGGCATGATGTAGCGGAAACGGATCGTGAGGAACACGAGTATGAGCGCACCGACAATCGTGGTGAACGAACCGCGCGTTTTCCAATCGACCGTTTTGAAGGAAGGGTAGCGGACGTCGCTGATCATCAGCCAAGAGAGACCGAGCATGGCACCAGCGAGCACGTATTTCCAAATACCGACTTCGTGGTCGTTCTCGTAGAGGTCGATGATCAGGAATGTCAGCGAGGCGATGAAGCCGGCGGCCATCGGGATGGGGATACCGCGGAAGTCGGAGCTTGTGACCGACCTTTTTGGGGCCGAGGCGAGGCAGTTGAAGCGGGCCAGTCGCATCGCACCGCAGACAAGATAGATTAGCGCGATGGTCCAGCCCACGTTGCCCAACGGGAAAAGCACGGCACGGGATAGCAGCATGGCCGGGGCCATACCGAAAGATATGATGTCAGCGAGAGAATCGAATTCCTGGCCAAATGGTGATTCCTGCCCTCCGAGCCGGGCGAGACGGCCATCGAGCAGGTCGAAAAAGCAGGAGCCGAAAATGAGTAGGATGGCGTATTGGTAATACTCGCGGGAGACCTCGTAGTATTGTTTCGCGGCAATGATGCCATCGCCCGAGACCTTCTGGACTTCGATCTGGCCCTTGAAGATCATGAGAACGGCGAAAAATCCGCACGCGAGGTTGCATGCGGTCATGAGGTTCGGGAGGAAGAAAATCTTCGGCTCGTCCGGGTCGCGTGTGCGGGGCATGTCGAAATCATGTACTGCAATGGCCCTGCGCTCAACCTAGAAGAATTGTTGGCTTCGGGGCGAAAATTCAGATCGCGGCAGCGGGTTTCGCCGGATAGTATCGCTGAAATGATAAACCCCTGGAGAATCTCAATTGTCCTTCTGGCTGTCACCATTTCCGCTTTTGCCGCCGAACCATCGGCGATTTTGAACACATCGAAGCCAGGAGTTTTCGGGGAGTATGGCGAGAAGTCGGTAGGATACCTGAAGTGGCACCGGATGACTTTTGCTTTCGAGGGGCCGGAAGCTTCGGAGAGTGGCCAGCCTAATCCCTTCCTTGATTACAGGCTGAACATCACGTTCACGCATCCCAAGTCGGGAAAAGTTCTGGTGGTTCCGGGTTATTATGCGGCGGATGGTTTCGCGGGAGAGACTTCCGCTGAGTCGGGAAATATCTGGCGGGCTCATTTTGCTCCTCCGGAAACGGGTGGCTGGGAATGGAAAGCGGAGTTCCGAAGTGGCAAGAATGTGGCTATTGATGAATCGGAGGGCGCAGGCGAGTCCGCATCTCTCGGAGGTCGTGCCAATGGTATTGTGACAGGAAGATTCATCGTGATTCCCAGTGACAAAACCGGCCGCGACAACCGCTCGCGTGGTTTACTTGAATATACCGGGCAGCGATATTTGTGTTGGGCGGAAACCGGCGAATATTTCCTAAAAGAGGGGGCTGATGCACCGGAGAACCTTTTCGCCTACGCGGATTTCGACGGAGATTTCAAGACGGATGGAGAAAAGGACAAGTTTATCAAGACCTACACGCCACATTTGAAGGATTGGAAATACGGCGATCCGACCTGGCAGGGAGGCAAGGGCAAGGGGCTGATCGGGGCGGTGAACTACCTCGCTTCCGAAGGCGTGAACGCGATCTCGTTCCTGACAATGAACATCAACGGGGACGACCGGAACGTGTTTATGTATACCGATTACAAAGAGCGGTTGCGCATCGATGTCTCGCGCATGGATCAATGGGAGGCGGTGATGGACCATGCCGACAGGATGGGCTTTTACCTGCATATTAAAACCCAGGAAGCGGAGAACGATACCTTGCTGGACAAGGGTGCGCTCGGTATCGAACGGAAACTATACTATCGGGAGTTGATCGCGCGTTTCGGCCATCATCTTGCGTTGAACTGGAATCTCGGCGAGGAGAATCACGGGCAAAGTGACGCCCAGCGGATTGCAATGGCGAAGTATTTCCACGACCACGATCCCTACAAACACAACATCGTGATTCATACTTATCCGAACCAGAAATCAAAAATTTATACTCCGCTGTTAGGGAATAAGTCGGAGCTGACAGGGCTATCGATGCAGGGCAGTGACTCAAAGTTCGGGGACGTGCACGGGGATGTTCTCGATTGGGTGAAGAAATCCACCGAGGCCGGGAAACCCTGGGTTGTGGCATATGACGAGCCCGGAAGTGCGGGGGAAGGGCTGAGCACCGATCAGGAGGATGCGAAGAACCCGTCGGAAAAAGGGAACTACACCGACGCCCGCCACAAGGCACTGTGGGGTGTTCTGCTGGCCGGTGGTGCCGGGACCGAGTGGTATTTCGGTTATAACTTCAAGGACTCTGATCTCACGTTGCAGGACTTCCGCAGCCGTGACAGGTGGTGGGACTACTGCCGTCATGCGCTGGAGTTTTTCGAGAACAACAAGATTCCCTTTCACGAAATGGAAAACCACAACGAGCTGATCGGCAACAAGAGGAACAGCAACGAGGCGGGCTACTGTTTCGCGAAACCCGGCGACACCTATGTGATTTATTTGGCGAAGGGCCAGGAGAGGGATCTCTTGCCCGCTGATGGCAACTGCAGCATCCGCTGGTTCGATCCCAGGAACGGCGGGGATCTTCAGGAGGGATCCAAAGCTGCCATGGTGGGCGGAATCGGGAACTCACTTGGTGCCCCTCCTTCCGAACCGGACAAAGACTGGGTCGTACTGGTCAGGAAACTCTGACCGGGCATTACGGAGCGCCGTCGTTTCAGGCGGCTGGATTTTGCAAGGGTTCCGCTGTACGCGGGAAAATGGCACCTCGGCTTCCGCTGCCGCCTGGAAGCACGGCTTTCCTTAGACAAACGCGTTTAGACCTGCCATCATACCCTCTCAGGATAGCAGAATATGGCGGTTGAATTCAGGGATTACTATGAGGTGCTTGGTGTCGCGCGCGATGCTTCGCAGGCGGATGTGAAGAAGGCGTTCCGCAAACTGGCGCGCGTTCATCACCCGGATGTCGCCAAGGACAAGTCCACGGCGGAGGAAAAATTCAAGGAGATCAACGAGGCTTACGAGGTGCTCAGCGATCCGGAAAAACGGAAGAAATACGACACGCTCGGCGCGAACTGGAATCAGCAAGGCGGCCCGCCTCCGAGCGGCGGCGGATATTCCAGCGGCCCGATGCCAGGCGGGGCTGAGTTCCAGTTCGACGGTACGGGTTTCAGTGACTTCTTCGAGCAATACTTCTCCGGCGGTGGCGCAAGGCGTTCCGCTGGCTTCGGCGGCGGAGGGTTTCCCGGTCAGGGTGGCGCCCGCCGCGGGCAGGATATCGAGGGCGACCTGATGGTGACTCTTGATGAGGCTTTCCATGGATCAATGCGGACGATAGCGCTCCGTAAATCCGATCCCAGGACGGGGCAGGTGGTCACCGACGAGGTGCAGGTGCGGATTCCGGCAGGTATCGGCGAAGGGCAGCGGTTGCGTGTCCCGGGCCACGGCGGAGATGGCGCGGGCGGTGGTGCTGACGGCGATCTCTACCTGCGTGTCCGCATGGCGGCGCATCCCGACTTCCGGGTGAAAGGTCACGACCTTTTCCGCGACCTTGAGCTCGCGCCATGGGAGGCGGTTCTGGGGACGACGGTGGCAGTGAACATCCCCGGTGGGAAATCCGTGCAGGTGAAAATCCCCTCCGGAACCGGCTCAGGTGATCAGCTACGGCTAAAAGGCTACGGCCTGCCGAAGAAGGGTGCTCCCGGCGATCTCTATGTCGAGATTTCCATCGCGACCCCGCCATCCGTCGATGGTGAGGAGCGTGTCCTTTGGGAAAAGCTCCGCGACGTTTCCAAATTCAAACCCAGGGAAGACTGATATGAAAATGATAAGCCCAGACCCCCACGAAACCCACCCGATCGAGGTCGTCATCCGCATGACCGGCTCCTCGCGGCGAAAGATCGTTTTTTACTGCGGCAAGGGCATCGTCTCACCTGTCCGCCGCGATACGGATGAAGGCTGGCACTTCGACGAGGAATCAGTGATACGCCTCCGCCACATCGAGGCGCTCCGCCAGCAGCACCGCATGAACTGGGCGGCGATCCAGACTATCATCGGCCTCCTTGACGAAGTGGAAGCACTACGTGCGGAGTTGCGATGGAGGAGGTGATTTCAAGAGCAATGCTTGGAGGCCCGGGTGACGGCCTTCCTTGCTATAAGGAAAACCGCAGTGGATCAAACACGTTGATAAAGAACTTAGGGACTCCGCCAAATTGAAACCGTCGAAGAAGCACGTGCGAAGCACCCTGGACTGCGGCAGCCTGCTGCCGCTCTGGGCAATGCAGCCCTGCTGCGAGTCCGGCGGCATTGGCACGGGAAGCCCGATGAAACCTCGGCTTGACCCGCTCGCAGCAGGCTACATCGCGGAAAGCGGCAGCAGGCTGCCGCAGTCCAAGGACTTCGTCGGCAATCCCGCCCAAATGCGCGTCTATTTTTGGCGGAGTCCCTTAGGAAAACCAGCCCTTGGTGCGTTGGCAGACGCGGACGAGGAAGAGCATGAGTGGCACCTCGATGAGCACACCGACGACGGTAGCGAGTGCGGCTCCGGAGGACAGGCCGAAGAGCATGACTGCGGTGGCGATGGCGACCTCGAAGTGGTTTGATGCGCCTATCATGGCGGCGGGTGCGGCATCTTCGTAAGGGAGTTTCAACCATTTTGCCGCACCGTAGGTTATCGCAAAGATGAGCAGGGTCTGCAAGGTCAGCGGGATGGCGATCCAGAGGATGGTGAGCGGATTCGCCAGTATGGTCTCGCCTTTGAAGCTGAACAGCAGCACCAGGGTCGCCAGCAGCGCGGTGATGGACATGGGAGTGAGGATGTGCAGGAATTTTTTCTCGAACCATTCCAGGCCCTTGGCGCGGATGATCCAGCGCCGGGAAAAATAGCCGGCCACCAGCGGCAACGCGACATAGATACCAACTGAGAGCAGCAGCGCCTGCCATGGCACCGGCATGTGATTGATGCCGAGCAGCCAGCCACCGAGCAGACCGTAGAGCAGAAGCATGAGCAGGGAATTGACCGCAACCATGACAAGCGTGAGGCCTTGGTTTCCCTTGGCCAGATATCCCCACACCAGAACCATCGCGGTGCAGGGGGCGATACCCAGCAGGATGGCACCGGAAATGTAGGAGCGGTAAAGTTCCACAGTGGAGCCGTCCTTGAGGACCTCAGTGCCGGGGAGTTGGTCTTTGAACAGGACACCGAGGAACAGCGTCGCGATGGCGAGCATGGTGAAGGGCTTGATCGCCCAGTTGACGATCAGGGTTAGGGTGACCGGTTTCGGGTTGTGGCTTGCCTGCACAACCTCGGCGAAGTCGATTTTCACCATGATGGGATACATCATGAAAAAGAGGCAGATCGCGATGGGAATGGAGACCACAGGCGCGTCGTTAACGTAAATGGCCATGCCATCGAGGGTTCCGGCCAGGTCGGGTGCGATCTTGCCCAAGGCGATGCCGGCGACGATACACAGGCCGACCCAGAGAGTGAGATGGCGTTCGAAAAAGCCCATGGATGATTTATCGAGACTCATGATTGGTGGTTTGATTCGGAGTTATTGGAGAAATGAGTCATTTGGATTCCGGGCCACAGAGTTTCCGGCGTATCTTCTTCAGTTTACGGAGATCCGTTTTGAACAGCGGACTCTCAAATGTGCAGTCCTGCAGGCAGGAAAGATTGGCTGCTAGCTCCGGCGATGGCGTTGCGGAAAGGGAATATTGGCGCCACGTCCCGCAGGCCTCCACGTCCACGAGTCCGTGCCGGCGGAGGTAGGCCAGTTGCTGGGATGTCCGGACCGATCCTATTTCCAGAACGCCCTCGATATGACAAACGCATTGCGGCCCGGAGGTCAACAGGTTCAGAATACGCAGACGGTTGGGATCACACAGGCACTTGTAAATCTCGATCGCATGCCCGTGGGGATGGAGTTGCTTGGTCACTACGAACTATATAAGTATCGAATTAAATAACTGCAAGATTAAATAGTTTCGCCGCTTTGCCAGTCATCACATTGCCCTGAACGCTGTGGGCTATGTGTGCAGGACGGTGTGCAGCGTCTTGAGTAGCATTTCCGCCGTGTAGGGTTTTGGTAGGAAGTGTTTGGCTCCAACATTGGTAGCCTTGGCAGCCATGCCTTTGATGTTCAGCCCGCTGGCGGCGATTACGCGCACCTCTGGATCCATTTGCATAAGCGCTTCAATAGTGGCCGGACCGTCCATGATGGGCATCATCATGTCAGTGAACACGGCGGCGATTTCCTCCCCACGATCACCGTATATGGCGGTGGCCTCGGAACCGTTTGGGGCGAGGACCACACGGTAGCCAAAGGCTTCCAATGTTTGCTTGGTGATCTTTCGGATATCCGCCTCATCGTCTACTACGAGGATAAGCTGGCCTTCTCCCCGGAGGCTCTCGGCTTTCAAATTTTCCGATTTTCCCGTGGTGTTGGCATCCGATTTCATTTGGGCCGGAATGTAAACACTGAAGCGGGTGCCGACACCTGTTTCGCTGTACGCGCGTATAAAGCCGCCATGCCCTTGGACGATACTGATGGTGGTGGAGAGGCCCAGTCCGGTGCCTTCGCCATGCGCCTTGGTGGTGAAGAAAGGGTCAAAAATTCTATCCAGCACCTCCGGCGGCATACCAGTGCCGGTGTCCTCCAATTGAATGCAAAGATAAGGTCCGGACCTGGCCTCGATGTTCATTCCGGCGTAGTGCTCGTCCAGCATTTGGTTGCTTGCGACTATCGAGAGTAAGCCGCCTTCGGGCATGGCATCGCGGGCATTCACGCATAGGTTCAGCAGGGCCTGGTGCAACTGGGAGGAATCTCCCAGCACAGTCCAAAGGTCGTCGGGAACGTCGGTTTGCACCTTGATGTTCTTGAGGAAAGTGTCGTTGGCGAGGTTTTTGATCTCTGTAATGAGATCACCGACTTGTAGCTCCAATTTCTGGCCCTCCATGCCCCGGGCAAAGGAGAGAACCTGCCGGACCATGTCCGCGCCGCGTTGGGAACTGGTTTTGAGGATGTCGAGTATCTCCAGCTTTGCGGGATCGGCTTCATCCGCTTTGAGCATTTCTATGGACATCATGGTGGGGCTGAGCACGTTGTTGAGGTCATGGGCGATGCCGCCAGCCAGGGTTCCGATACTTTCCATGCGTTGTGCCCTCAGGAACTGTTGCTCGAGCTTTTTGCGCTCGGTGATGTCGGTGGCGATCGAGAGAATCGCGGCTGCGTTTCCTTTTTGGTCAGTTACGAGCGTCCAGCGGTCATCGACAATGATTGTTTCGCCAGCTTTGTTGATTTTCTCAATTTCTCCCTGCCAATCACCGGTGGCCAAAGTGGCTTTGAGCGCAGCATTATGTTTTTCTCTGTCGGGGTAGAGTAGTTCTACGGCGGATTTTCCAATTAAATCATCGTCCCCCCAGCCGTAAAGCTCTCTGGCACCGTGGTTGCAGTAGCGGATCGATTGGTCCATGTCGTGGACAAGAATCGCATCCCGTGCTCTATCCAGCAGGGATGCTTGCTCCTGTAGGCGTGCATCGGAACTGCGGCGCGCCAGCTCGGCTGAAGCGCGGCTCGCAAATATCTGCAGCGTCGAAGAGAGGAATTTCGACGCTTTCAAGGGTCTGTGATAAAGTGCGAACAGACAACCTATCGGCTCATTGTTTGAATTTGTCAGAACGCGGCCAATATAGCTCTCGGCGTCGATTCTTTGGAGTTGGGGTGATTCAGGAAAACTAACAGCCAAATCCTTTGGCACGATAAACTCCTCGTTACTCAAAAGATTTCTGCAAGGGCTTTCGGAAATCTCGTATTCGAAGTTGGACTGTTCCTCTCCATCAACAATTACCGCGATAGTGCGGGCTTTTCCGGGCTTTTCCGGCATCACGCAAGATAGAATGACAGCGTCCGCGTCCAGGGCTTCCTCCATGTTTGCCGCGAGTTTGCGAAATAAGTCCTTGCTTGCGCTTGATGAGCTCTTCACTGCCATTTTTTGCATCGCGACTTCCATGCGGCACCGTTCGATTTCGGAGCGTGTGTGGGTGATCCCGTAGGACAAGTCATCGGCGAGTTCGGATAACAGGTCCACCTCATCTTGGTTTGGTGTGTCACGAACTTCGGAAGTGTAGAGAACGAGAACTCCCAAGGTGCTGTTGTCGGTCTTGAGTGGCAGTGCGTAGACACCGGAAATGCCATTGTCCCGGGCTTTCTTGAGCCAGGGACTGAAAGTCGGATCTTTTGAAACATCAGGGATGATCACCGGTTTGCCACTGCGGATGGCCTTGCCAGCAGGGCCCTGACCGCTTTGATCTTGCTCGCATCCGCTGACTTGAAGGTCGGCCAGGTATTCCTGCCCTTTCCCGAAGGATGTTTGTATTTTGATGGTTTTTTCGTCGTCGTCCTGCAGGTAGCCGACAGCAGCCAATTTAAAGCCTCCCACCTCGATCGCGATCTTACAGATATCACTGATGAGCTCGGCTTCATTTTTCGAACGGACCAGTATTTCACTGCAACTGCTGAGGAGTTTCAGGGCGCGGTTGCTGGCGATCAGGGCCAAGTCGGCTTTTTTGGATTTTGTGATGTCCTGAAGGGCGCCACTGATCCGTATTATTTTGCCGCTGCTGTCGCGCTCTGCGCTACCGTTTGCGCGTACCCAGATTTCCCTTTTCTTCGCGGTGATCATTTCAGACTCGAATTCGAAGGGGATTCCTTTGGTCGCGAGTAGGTCGACATGATTGGCGACCATTTCGTGATATTCGGGCTTATAGAATGCGATGGCGTCTTCAAGGTTCGGCGTTTCCCCCGGCGCTGCGTCATGAATAAGAGCCGTTTCATCGCTCCAAAAGAGTTTATCCGGCAGCTCAATGGACCATCCGCCAAGAAGTGCCATAGTGCCAGCCACACGCAGCATTTTCTGGTTTTGCGTCAGCATTAACTCGATTGTTTTGGACTTCGAAATGTCTTGGAAGGCACCATTGGCCCCGATGATTTTTCCAGTCTTGTCGCGTTGTGCCTCGCCGATCGCGCGCACCCAGATTCTGCGTTCTTTCGCGGTGATGACTTCGAGCTCTATATCGAAGGAAGTCCCCTCGGTGGCGAGTAAGCTCATATTCTCCAACACCATGTCGCGATATACAGGTGGGAAATAGGAAATGGCCTCCTCAAATTCCGGCGTTTGTCCCGGTGTGAGATCAAAAACAACAAAGATTTCTTCGGTCCAGGAGAGTTTATAGTCAGGCAGGTCAATGTGCCATCCTCCCAGACGCGCCGCATTGCCAGCCACGCGCAGCATCGTCTGGTTCTGCTTCAGTATTTTCTCGGCTTCTTTTGTTGCGGAGATATCCTGTATGCTACCGTTGATTCTGACAATTTGGCCGCTGCTGTCGCGCTCTGGCTCTGCCATGCTGCGAACCCAAATTCTCCGCCCTTTTGCAGTGATCATCTCGGACTCGAAATCGTAGGGAATCCCATCGGTGGAGAGTAAACGGAAATTCTCTGCAACGATTTCGCGATATTCCGGCGGATAAAATGCGAATGCTTCCTCAAAGGTCGGTGTTTGCCCCAGCGGCAGATCATGGATAATAAAGGTCTCATCGCTGAAAGTGATTTTCTGGTCCAGCAAGTCAACGGACCACCCACCAAGATGCGCCATGCTTCCAGCGATACGCAGCATCGTCTGGTTTTGCCTGAACATTTTCTCGTCCTGCCGGCGTTGGGTGATGTCACGCTCGATAGCGATCATGTGAGTGAACCGGCCTTTCACGTCCGCAATGGGAACGATATCGATTTCCAGCCAAAACGCCTTTCCGCTCTTGGTGTAGTTGATCAACTCCTCGCGCACCGGCTGGCATTTGGTTAGAGCGGTGCGGATGCGGTCCAGCGCGTCGCTCTGGGTTTTGGGTCCTTGTAAGAAGCGCGGAGACTTTCCCATCACCTCTTCCCGGGTGTAACCGGTGCGACTCACGAAGGCGTCGTTCACATAGACGATGCGTGGTCCAGGTTCGTCTAACGGCTCGGCTTCGGTGACAACAACCATGTCATTGATATGCGAGACACATTTTTCCAGCATGTGGAGCTGCTCGTCGCGCTTTCTCCGTTGGGTGATATCCTCGATCACGCCCATGAACTGGCGCTCCCGGTCGCTTTCACCCGGGATCAGGGAAAGCGATATACGGCACCAGACCGTCGTGCCATTTTTGTGTAGGTAGCGCTTTTCCCAAGTCTGGTTCTGGAACTCGCCCGCCAGCACTCGAGATACCCTTTCAGCGTCCATCTCACGGTCATCGGGGTGGGTGGTCTCGATACAGTCCCTCTCGAGAAATTCCCGGGCTGTATACCCAATAATTTCACAAAAGCGGCGATTCGTGCGTAGGAATTTGCCTTTCTCGGATACCAGGCACATGCCGACAGCTGCTTGCTCAAAGACAGCCCGGAATCGTGATTCGGATTTTTTCGTGGCCTCTTGCGCCATTGCCCGCTGCGAGATATCGCGAGCAATGCCGTGGATGCCTACCACGGAACCGTGCCGCAAGATCGGAATTTCCTGAATCTCCAGCACAATGCGGCGTCCGTCTTTGTGCTCCACGGAGGCAAGGTAGAGGGGCGTGGGCTTGCCTTGCTGCATGGCTTTCTCAGTCCAGATAGGAACCTTGTCATTCTCCATGTCACCCGGAATCAGCAACTGTTCGTAGGGTTGTCCTACCAACTCCTCAGGCTCATAGCCCAGTACGGCTAGCGTGGAGGGTGAAAGGTATTCGAAACGGTGATCTCTGCTGTGGGTGTAGAGAAACACCTGTTCACTATCTTCGATCACGAGGCGAAAATGCTCGGCACCCTCTCGCAGGGCATCATCGTCCGCGAGGTTTGAGGTATGCGGGCGCTCTCCGGTCAGCGTTTTCAGTTCCCGCTCCGTTTCCCGCATCAAGCGCTTCAGCTCGGCGATTCGCTTGTTGGTATCTGAGGGGGAATCGTGTGGACTTTTTTCCATATATTCAGAAGTCAGGTGGAAGGTCCGGGCGTCTGTCAAACTGAGGTGGCTTGGGTTAATATCCAATTCATGTTCAGTGTTCGCCCAGACGGTGAGTTTGCCCTCACTATCGGAGGACTTTACATAGTCAGTTTATTCAAGGCTAGTACCGTTTTGTGGGAGCCGTTACCCACAAAGAAAGAAACTCTTCCGCTGTGTCCTCCGTAGACCTCTCCTCCCAACGCCTCATTCTCCATCGCAACAGCTTCCCCATCCTCTTGGATGGATCGCGTTTTCCAACCCTCAAGAAGTCCAAACCCACTGCGAAACTTGCGGAGTATCAATAGGTTCTGGTTTTTTACGGGGAAAACGTAAAATAAAAGACCTAAATGCTAAATAATTTTACAATCCGGATTGTTAATTTTTCTGAAATTTATTTTGATTTTCTGCCTAGAATCTGTTACCAAAATCTGTCACCCAAAACTGAAAAAAAATGATGAACACACTACCCAAAAAATACCTTTCAATCCTCGGCATCGCCCTTGCTTTCACCCCTTCGCTTTATGCGGAGAAAGTAGAAAAAAAAGCAGGGAAAACCAACATTGAGAACACCGCGAGTCAACTTGATGATAGTTTCGCCGCGATTTCCGAAACGATCAAGACCGCCCGCTCCCAGGCGCGCGAAGCACTGAATCAACGAAACCAAGCTCTTGCCGAGCTGAAAGAAAGCCGTAAAGCCGGAGTCGAGACGGCCAATGAACTCGCCCAAACCCGCAAGGAGCAGGCAGAAACCGCGAAGCAGTTGGCCAATTTGAAGAAACAACTCGCAGCATCCCAGGAAGCCGAGCGGAAATCACGCAAGGAAGCGGATGCCCTCGCGCAGCACCTGAAAGTCGGCGACGAGGCGCGCCAGAAGCTGATTGCTCTTCGCAGCCGAATGGAGGAATCCCTCAATGCATTTGACAATATCCAGAAAAACTTGGCTAGCGTTAGCTCGGAATTCGCCAAGCCAACTGCGGTCCGCAGCCTCCAGGAAGAGATCGCGAAGCTCAAAAGCTCCGACACGGACCTCAAGAAGCAACTGGTCACGAGCCGCACCGAGCTGGATAAGCAGAAGAAAATCAGTGCCGCAGCCCTGGAGGCCGCAGGCAAGAAGGAGCACGTGCTTGCCAAGCAGCTCGCCGAAGTGAACAAATCCCACGATGAAGTCACCGCGAAAATTTCTTCAATTGAAAAGGATAAGGCAGAGACGCTCAGCAAGCTCAAGGATGCCAAGCAGGAACTCCGGCAAACGCGCGAGAAAGTCGCCAGCAAGACCGAAAGCTCAGAGCAGGCGAAGAGGGAGAAAAGCGTGATCGCCGCAGAGCTTGAAAAAACCAAGAAGCATGTGGCCGAAATGGAATCTCAGGTGCAGGCGGCTGGTGCGAAGCTCGAGGTTATGAAAAAAAGCAGGGCTGATATGGAACGTTCGCTGGAGCAGAGTCAGAAACGCGTCCAAACCATGGAGGCACGGATGAAGGAAATCTCCGCAAACTCCACAAAAGAGGAAAGCAAAGGCGAGTCCTGATCATCGCATCAACTTTCATTCACAAACCGCAGCCGCTTTCGAGCAGCTGCGGTTTTCTTTTTTCGATAGTCACCAACTGGACATGATCTCTGAAATCCCTCACTGCCGGATCGGTGATTATCACGCAGTTGCGCATCTCAGCTCAGAGTGTTTCCCGTTCGCGAATGGGGTTGCCTAGGAACGCCCGCCTATGGGGCATTGAGACAGAACCTAGCGGCCTTGCGGTGCGTCTTCTCTCAGAAAATCACCGCGACCACATGAAAGACTGCGGCGAACAGCACCAGTTCCAGTGCCCCTAGCGCTAGCAACCTGTTGAAACCTTTCCCCGGAGGCATGGTCAGCACCCCCCAGATGATGCGCATCCCGATCACAAAAACCGGCACACTCGCCAAACCGAAAAGCGGGTAGCCCATCACCAACCACGCGATCCCGAGAAACGCCGCGATTTTGATTTCGAGCCAGATTACCCCCGCCGCGATTTTTGGCCCCAACCTCACCGCAAGCGTCCTCTTCCCTACCAACAGGTCCCCATCCCGATCCCGGAAATTATTCACCGAAATCAGGACAGCGGAGAGCAACCCGACCTGCCCCCCAAGTAAAACCGCTTCAACCGGCCATCCGCCAGTCTGCACAAAAACCGTCCCCATCACCGCAGCGAACCCGAAAAACAGAATCACAAAAATCTCCCCCATTCCCCGGTAAGCCAGCGGAAACGGCCCGCCGGTGTAGCCGTAGGCAAGAAACAGCGAAGGCAACCCGATCGCCAACATCGGCCAGCCTCTTTCCATCACCAGAAAAGCACCGAAAAACGCCGCGCCAATCAGAAACACCGCGCCAAGCCCCATCACCTGCCCGAAGCTCATTTCACCCGTCCCCGTCAACCGCCTCGGTCCCGTCCGACTCTCGCCATCAGCCCCCTTTTTCCCATCCACTGCGTCATTGAAAAAATTCGTCGCCACCTGGATACACAGCGCGCCCAGCAGCGTGCAAACCCACAACCACCAATCAAACGCGCCGCTTAGCTTCCAAGCCAACACCCCACCCACCCACACCGGCACCACGCCGGCCGCCAAGGTTTTAGGCCTCGCACCCGAGACCACCGCTTTCATCAGATTTTCAGAACTCATCACTTCGCCCTCAGTAAAGTTCGTCTAATAGCACGGCGCGACAATTACCTGCCATTTTTAGGAATTTTCCCTAAACACATACCCATGCCGACTCTCGCCCTGCTCGAAGACACCTTCCTCCGCGCCCAATGGAGCAACGAGTTCGACGCTTTTCAGGCCAGCCCCGAATCCACCGCTCTCCTCGCGCGGCTCCGGGCATGGGCCGGGCGGGACATACTCAAAGAAAGCTCTTCCGAAGCCGCTTTCATCCAACGCTTCTTCGTAGAAACCTGGGGTTACTCCCAACAAGGAAGCGAAACCCCCGCCTACTCCTGCCGCCCGCAGTTTGATGTCTCGGGCGCGGGGCAGACCGGAGGCACCGGCCAGGCCGATCTCGCCCTCGGAAACTTCGGCACCGGCGGCGATTCCGTCCCGCAAGTTCTGTGTGAGTTCAAAGACATCCGCTCCGGACTTGATGCCAAACAGGCCCGCAAAGGCAATACCCGCTCTCCCGTCGAGCAATGCTTCGATTACCTCCATTCCTCATGGCAAGCGCGGGACCGCGACTCACTCACCGAGCCATTCTTCGCAATCGTCACCGACATGAATGAGTTCCGGCTCTATGTCCGCCGCCTTGGACGAAGCCAGTTTCAGCGTTTCATCATCTCCGGCCCTGCCAGCGCCACCGAGCCAAATCTTCTCGACGACACTCCCGCCGCCGCCTTCCGCCGCTTCGTCTTCTGGCGGCTCTTCCAGCCCGACATGCTGCTCGCCGAACGCGGCACACCACCTCTCGACCGACTGCTACGCGACCAGATTATCCGCGAAAAAACCATCGAGAAGGATTTCTACCGCGAATACCGGGACTACCGCGAGTTCGTCTATCACACCCTCGTCGAGGCCAACCCTGACTTCACCGGCACGCGCGGACAACTCGTCCGCCTGACCCAGCGTTTCCTCGACCGCTGTATCTTCATCCTATTCTGCGAAGACATGGGCCGCGAGCTCCGCTACCCGCCCGACTTGCTCCGCGACATCCTGATGGAGAAAAGCCAAAGCCGCTTCTACGATCCCGAAGGCTCCGGACCGTGGGATGAAATGCGCGCCCTCTTCCGCACCATGCGCGATGGCGGGAATTTTGGCGCACACCCCATCGACCGCTTCAACGGCGGCCTCTTCGAGGAAGATCCCACCCTCGATTCCCTGCACATCCCCGCCAAAGTCTTCTGCGCCCAAGGCCAAGCCACCAAGCTTCTCGATCATCCTCGCACGCTGCTCTACTTCTCCGCCGCCTACAACTTCGGCCTAAGCTCCGGTGCTGGCGAACGCGCCATCTCGCTCTACACCCTCGGCCGGATCTTCGAGCAATCGATCACCGAACTCGAAATCATGGAGGCCGAGGCCGATGGCCGCGTCTCCATCAACAAACTCAGCAAACGCAAAACCGATGGTGTCTATTACACGCCGGAATGGGTCGTGAACATGATCGTCGAGCAAACCGTCGGAACGCGACTCGCAGACATCAAATCCGAGATTGGTTTCAATAGATTGCCCACCCTCGACGAGGCTGCCATCAAGCAGTATCGCAAATTCATATTGCCACTGAAAATCAAGCGGAGGGAGGGAATCCGTGGAATCACTGCCCCCGAAGCAGGGTCATGGATCGCCTTCTTTGAAAAATACCGCTTCCAACTCGGTCGAATCCGTATCGTCGATCCCGCCTGCGGTTCCGGAGCCTTCCTCATCCAAGCCCTCAACCGCCTCGTCGAGGAATACCGCTGGCTCGTCGCAGAGGAAGAGCGCATTACCGGCGAACGCAGGCTCTTCGATCAGGACTCCGTCATCCGCTCCATCCTTTCCCACAACATCTACGGCGTGGACATCAACCAGGAATCCGTGGAAATCACCAAGCTCGCCCTCTGGCTCCACACCGCCGCCCCCGGCAAACCACTCTGCTCACTCGACAGCAACATCCGATGCGGAAACAGCCTCGTCGGCCCGGACTTCGCCGCCTTCTACAACCAACGCCACGAAACCCTCTTCGATGCCGCCGATGCCAACGAACGCGAGCGCATCAACTCCTTCGACTGGAATGTGGCCTTCCCCGATGTCTTCTCCCATGGCGGCTTCGACTGCGTCATCGGCAACCCGCCCTACATCAAGCTCCAGCACTTCCGCCGCGCCCAGGAAGACACCGCCGCCTACCTCACCGATGCGAAGACTCCCGACGGCAATCCCGTTTACGCCAGCACCCAGAGCGGGAATTTCGACATGTATCTGCCCTTCATCGAAAAAGGCATCCGCCTCCTCAAGCCCGAAGGCTACATGGGCTACATCGCCCCCAACGTCTGGATGGTCAACGAATACGGCAAACCCCTCCGCCAACTCGTCCGTAAAAACCGCACCCTCGACCGCTGGCTCGATTTCAAAAGCTACCAGATCTTCGACGAAGCCATCACCTACACCTCCCTGCAATTCTTCCGCGGCTCTCCCCGCGAATCCCTCACCTGCGCCTTCGCCCCCGATGGCAACGCCGCTGCCGTGCAATGGGAAAATGCGGATCAAATTCCCTATGAGGAATTGCCGGAGGAGGATGCTTGGACGCTCGCACCGAAGGCAGAGATGGAAATCGTTAGGCAGCTGGTCAGTGGTTTCGAGAGCTTGGAAAAATCCAGCAGCGGAATTTTCGTCGGCATCCAGACGAGCATGAACGACATCTTTCATATGGAAGAAATCGCTCCCGGAAAATATCGGAACCTTCTGATGCCCGAATCGGAAATTGTGGAGTTGGAAAGCGATCTCATCCATCCCCTTGTGAAAGGACCAGGTGCAAAGCGCTACTGTTGGGAAAGCGGCAAGATGCGTATTCTTGTTCCATACTCCACAAACGCCAGCAGAGCGATGCTGCTTCCGGAAGAGGACTTAAAAACCAGATATCCGAAAACATGGTCTTACTTTTCACGCTACGAACAGCAGCTTCGTGAACGTGAAAAAGGAAAGATGGATCTCCCTACAGGCTGGTGGGCCTACAACTATCCAAAGAACATCGAGAAACAGTTGAAGCCACGTTTGCTTGTTGCGGGCACAGCACCCGAATTGCGTGTTGCGGCGGATTTCAACGGCGAGGTAGTCCAAGATGATCGCCGCGTGTTTGCTATCTCGGCAGATGAGCCGTCCGAGTTGGGTTTTCTACTCGGAATTCTGAATTCACCAGCGTGCGGCTACGTTTTCAAGCGCACCGCTCGCCCAAAGTCTGGTGGCTTCTTCGATATCGAAAAACAATTCATCGCCCCACTTCCCATCCCCGACGCCACCACCGAGCAGCGCTTGGACATCGGCACCCGCGCACGCGAGTTACAGGAACTCCACACCCTCCGCCGCGACACCATCGCCAAGCTCGATCAACGCCTGCACAGCGCCCAAACCACCCCGGTCAAGCCCGCGCTCAAAGCCGACTGGCTCTGGTCGGACATCGGCACCCCCGCCACCTGGAAAAAATCGCCCGAAGCCCCCGCAGATCTCCCCGCCCGGGAACTCACCAAGTGGGCCAAGGAACAACACGCCACCGCCCTCCAAGCCCACCTCGACACGCTGGACGTCTTCCTGCAACCCGGCACGCAACTAACTGTCACCAATACCTCCGACGAAATCGCCCTCCACATCGGCGACCGCGAAGTCCTCCGCCTCTACGACCGCCCCGACACCCCATTCCTCGCCGCCCAATGGCGCCACGCCCTCCGCGACCAAAACATCACCGAAGCTTTCGACGCAAAACGCCTCCTCAAATACCTCCTCACCCTACGCACCACGAACGAGCAAAACCTCCGCGACCGCATCGTAGCAATCGATCAAGAAATTACCCAACTAGACCAAACCATCGCCACCAAAGAAGCCGCCCTAAACGCCATCACCTACCAACTCTACGGACTCACTCCCGAGGAGATAGCGATGGTGGAGGGTGGGTGAACCGTAGCGGCGATCACCGGTCGCCAATCGTAAAGGCATCTTAACGACCTCAATAAAATTAACGAAAACGTTAAAAAATAGTGGAAATCACCCTCAAAGAGATCCATCTTGGGTCGTGCCGTACGGTAGTCACCCTCCAACTCGGGAGTGACTTCCAAATGGAAAATTTCCTGGTGTCCTTGATACAATCAAACCCCAACGCTGCCAAAAGCCTCCAAACCAGCATGGCCACCATCACATCGCTGGAAACTTATCACAACGAACGAAAATTCAAAAACGTGGGCGACGGAATTTACGAGATCAAGGTCCCCGGCATCCGCGTCTACTGCTTCAAAGACGAAATTGACGGTCTTCCCGCCAAACTCATTCTCGCCACCAATGGCGGTACCAAGAACAACAAAAAGGAACAGAATTCAGACATCAAGCGCGCCGCCACACTAAGAAGCCGCTATCTCGCGGCCAAAGATAAGAATCCCGAGATCCACTACATTTCCCAAGACCATGAAGATTAAAATCACCCGCCAAGCGCCCGACGAAGTCCAACGCTTTTTCTCCGCTCCACTCAGCTTTGCCCAGAAGGTGACGGTGAAAAAGCTGCTCATCGTCGAGCAGATCCTCGAACGCGTGAAAAGCCTGGGCCTGAACCGCACCAAGCTCGCTGCCAAGATGGAAGTCAGCCCCGCCCGCATCACCACCATGATGGACGGCACCAACAACTTCACCATCGAGACGCTGATGCGAGCTGCCGAGGCCGTGGATTGCGAGTTGGCACTGGGCATCGTTCCAAAAGGCCGTCAGGTCAAATGGATAACCTACCACGAATCAGATGTGCACGCCTCGTTTCTTCCTGCCAAGCAACCGCTTGCCGAGGCCCCCACTCAATTCAAATTAAGTAAAACCCTTGGCGAAGACGAAGCCCATGCCGCATGACACCTCACCCTTGGCCATTCTAGGCCACCGATTTCCCGCCTTCGAGTGCCGCGCCACCACCGACAGCGAGTGTGATGGCGCGATGGCGCTGAAAACCAGTTCCGATATCGCAGGCAACCCAGACGATCCACTTCTCTGGCAAGTCACACTGACCGTCGAATTCTCGCCCGAGGATCCCGCCAGCCCATCCACATACGAGGGCCGGATCGTCGCCACTGGCAAATTCCAGATCCACGAATCCTTCGGCGAAAAAAACCGCGAAGCCCTCATCCGCGTCACCGCCACCTCCATCCTATACGGGGCCTGCCGCGAAATGATCGCCAACTTCACCGCGCGTTCAGCTCACGGAATTCTGTCGCTACCCTCGATTTCGTTCCGGAAGCCGAAGACCGACTCTCCAACCAAATAACATCGCCCTTCGCCCCACTAAATTCTGATTCCAGATTCGATTGTAGAATCGGCCTAGAATGTGGTTTTCACGAAAAAAACCGTCCTTAGCTCGGGTGGCTAAGAACGGCTTTGAAGAGTTGTTTCCGGGTTTTAGGAAGCGAAGTTTTTCGCGACTTCGTCCCAGTTAACCACGTTCCAGAAGGCGGCGATGTAGGCTGGGCGCTTGTTCTGGTAGTTAAGGTAATAGGCGTGCTCCCAGACATCGAGGCCGAGAATAGGCGTATTGCCGCAGCCGCCGAAGTCAGGCCCCATGGTCGGATTGTCTTGGTTCGCGGTGGAACAGACGGCGAGAGTGCCATCGGACTTTTTGCAGAGCCATGCCCAGCCGGAGCCGAATTGGTTGGCACCCGCTGCCGCGAATTTCTCTTTAAATGCGTCGAACGATCCGAAAGCCGCATTGATGGCCGCCGCGAGGTCACCCGAAGGAGCGCTCGCACCGCCGGGGGCGATGACTTTCCAGAAAAGCGAGTGATTTACGAAGCCACCTCCATTATTTCTAACTGCGCCGCGAATATCGGCGGGTACGGATGCGAGATCGGCGATGAGTGCGTCTGCGGATTTTGCCTCAAGATCGGCTTTGCCTTCGATGGCACCGTTGAGTTTGTCCGTATAGGCTTGGTGATGTTTATCGTGGTGAATTTCCATCGTTTTCGCATCGATATGGGGCTCGAGTGCGTCGAATGAATAACCGAGGTCTGGTAGTGTGTGTGCCATAATTTTAAATTGGTTGTTTCGCTGGTTTGAGTTGTCGCGGCGTGTGCGCGTAAGCATGCTCGCACCAACCATTAACATCAACGCCAGCTAAACCAAGCCCGCAAGTAGAAATCACCATGCCACCGGAACTCCAGCCCTATATTCCACTGATCATCACCGCCCTCGCCGCACTATTTGTCGGCTGGCTGATCACCCACCTCGCTGCGGGTAGCGCCAAATCGTCCCTGTCCGAGCGTCTGAAATCCGAGGAACGCCGCTCTGCGGAAATCGAAGCCCGCCTCGCCACCGTCAGCGCTGAAGCCGAACACAATGAAACCGAAGCCCAAGGCTACCGCAACCAACTCGGTGAAGCCAGAAGCCGCCTCGAAGCCGAGCGCAAAGCCGCTGAGGAAAAGCAAGCCCTGCTCGAACGCGCCGAAAAAAAACTCTCCGACACGTTCAAAGCACTTTCCGCAGACGCGCTCAAAGGCGCATCCGAACAATTCCTGCACCTCGCCAAGTCCACACTGGCCTCCCAGACGGAGGAAGCGAAAGGAGAAATCGAAAAACGTAAAACCGCGATCGAATCACTGGTCAAACCGGTCGCCGACTCCCTCGGAAAATTCGAAATCCGTATCGGCGAGATCGAAAAAATCCGCGAAGGAGCATATTCCGAGCTCAAGGAACAGGTCCGCGCCCTCGGCGAAGGCCAGCTCGGCCTCCAGAAGGAAACCGCCTCGCTCGTCAAAGCCCTCCGCCAACCCACCGGCCGAGGCCAATGGGGCGAAATGCAGCTCCGCCGCGTGGTCGAGCTCGCCGGTATGCAGGAGCATTGTGATTTCACCCTCCAGACCAACACCACCACCGACGAAGGCAAGCGCCTACGCCCCGACATGGTCGTGAAACTTCCCGGTGGAAAAACCATCGTCGTCGATTCCAAGACCCCGATGGACGCCTACCTCAACGCACTCGAAGCCACCGACGATGCCGAGCGTGAGCGCTTCCTCACCCAACACGCCGCACAGGTCCGCACCCACATCCAGCAGCTTTCTTCGAAAAAATACACCGACCAGTTCGAGGACACCCCGGAGTTCACCGTGCTTTTCCTGCCCAGCGAATCCTTCTTCTCCGCCGCCCTGCATTCCGACCCCGGCCTGATCGAGCGCGGGGTCGACCACGGCGTCATCCTCGCAACCCCCACCACGCTCATCGCCCTTCTCAAAGCCGTCGCCTACGGCTGGAGACAGGAAGCCCTCGCCCTCAATGCCAAGGAGATATCCGCCCTCGGTCGCACAATGCACGAGCGCCTCGGCAAGCTCGCGGACCACTTCGCTAAACTCGGCAACTCCCTGAACAGTGCCGTGGACCATTACAACCGCGCCATCGGCTCCTACGAAACGCGCGTCATGTCCACCGCACGCAAATTTGAGGAACTCAAAGCCGCCCCGGAAAACTCCACACTCCCGGACATCGAAAGCATCGACAAGACCACCCGCCCACTGCTCGCCAATCCCGGTGTAGACATCGAGGCCAAGGACGACTTTGCCTTTGTCCCGGAAAAAGACACCGCGTCAAAAAAAGCGGCGAGTGATCTGCGGAACGCGTTCGAGGATTTCTGATAGATGAGAATTCCCTAGAACGCTTTAAGTCATCCTACCATAGCGCTTGGCTAAAACGGCGTGTTTTTCAGCCGTTCAGCCTGGCCGGACCTTGACAATGTTTGCTGTCGGGGGGCGAATCGATTCCCTATCAATTCGGCTTTCTGACCTCGATGAATCCCTCCCCATGGCGGCGGTAGTACCGGTTGCCTGCTTCAAAGTACCGGACTCCACGGTAGGTGAATGACCTGTGCTGTCGCGGCAGCTGCCTGATGACACGGCCATCATTGTTTCGGTGGTGATTCCTATGTTCGCGTTGATAACGGCTGTCGCGTGGAGCTCTGACCACCACATATCCACGGCCTTCCCTTCGATAGTAGATCCCTTCGTGGTAAAAATAGATCCTTCCGTCAATCTCCTCGGTGCGGTAACCGCGTGGCAACGAGTTGATCCGGTATCCGGGTTCGTAATAGTTATTCGTTGTGTTTCCATACGCTTCAACCGGGGCAATACACGAGGTGAGGCCTGGCCCGATGATGAGGCTTGCGGCAAGCGCTAAGCAGAATGTGGTTGTTTTCATAATGTTGGGGATTCTGGATGACTTGATAGTCGGGAAACAGCCGCGCTAACTATATCTACGAGAGCACTCTACACCTGAGATCAGATGTATCGCTATTTCGATGGCATTCAAGGTGAGGGGAATGGGTCGGTCAATAGGTTTTTGACCCTCTTTTCGGGAGAACGCGTGAAAATAGAACAAACACACTGAATAATCTTGAAAATTGAAATTACCAACCCTGCAGTTTCGCTGATCGTGGACGAACTTGAAGCAAGAGGAATTACCCGCTCGGTAGCCTGCGCCGCAATGTCGGTCCCGCGCTCCCGGCTCACCGATATCATCAATGGGCGGAAACGCATCTCCACCGATACCGCACTGCGCTTTGAACGGTTTTTCGGGGTTCGGGCGAACCTCTGGCTTGGATTGCAACAGGATTACGAACTGAAAATCGCACGGAAGAATGATATGCCTGCCATCGAACGGCAGGTCGCAGCAGCCTCTCCATTTTCTGCCGCCTGAAAATACTTGCACCTCGCTCCCCCACCCCCTAAATCCCTCCGCATGGCTATCGAAACCACCCTCATCCTTTTCAAACCCGACGCGATCACCAAAAACCTCACAGGTGAGGTGCTCGCCCGTTATGCCAAAGAAGGCTTTATCATCCGCGGCATCAAAATGATGACACTCAGCGACGAAATTCTCGCCGAGCACTACTCCCATATCGCCGAGATGCCGTTCTTCCCGTCGGTGCGCGAATTCATGCAGGAAACCCCGGTGATCGCCCTCGCCCTCGAAGGTGAAAACGTGATCTCCCGGGTCCGTGACCTTATCGGCCCTACCGATTCCACCGCCGCCCCGTCCGGAACCATCCGCGGCGACTTCGGTGACAAATCCGGCGACTCCAAGATGCGCAACGTCTGCCACGCCTCGGATTCCCCGGAAGCCGCCGCAGCCGAGATCAAGCGCTTCTTCAAGGAAGACGAGATCTTCTCTTACTGATAGCTAGCGAAGCTCACCACCAACCATCGCCTTGTAGGTGGGGTCGAGATCGTGGAGTTCTTCGTGGCTGCCATCGCTTACGATGCGGCCTGCTTTGAAAACGAGTATACGGTCAGCTATGCGAATCGTGCTGAACCGATGGGCGATAATCAGTGTGGTGCGGCCTTTGACCAACTCCGCCAATGCCTTCTGGACCGCAGCTTCGCTTTCGGTATCGAGGGCGCTGGTCGCCTCATCGAGAATCAGAATGGGTGCGTCCTTGAGAAAGGCACGGGCGATCGCGATGCGCTGGCGCTGCCCTCCTGAGAGAAGGTCGCCCCGCTCTCCGACGGAGGTGCCATACCCTTGCGGCATTCCGAGAATGAAATCGTGGGCGAAGGCTTTTTTCGCCGCCTCCTCGATCTCGGCACGGGTCGCATCCTGGCGACCGACGCGAATATTTTCCTCAAGCGTCCCCAGGAACAGTGAAGGCGTCTGCGGAACCACCGCGATTTGCTCGCGGAGATCGTGTTTTAGGAAGTCCCTGATGGAAATCCCGTCGAGCCGCACATCCCCTTGCTGCGGATCGTAGAAACGCGGGACGAGGTGGGCGAAGGTGGATTTTCCCGCACCGCTCGCACCGACGAGGGCGACAACCTGCCCGGCAGGAATGGTGAGGTTCACATCGCTGAGAACGGGTATCTCATCGTAGGCGAAGGTGACATGATCGAAGGAGATTTCCCGGATCGGATCGGGAACCGATTCCGGGGAGGTGGAGTCGGGGATCGAATCATCTGCGTGGAGGATATACTCGATTCTCTCCACTGAGGCCGCGCCCTGCTGGAAAAGGGAGTGGATCGCGCCGAGCTTTTTCAACGGCTCATAGGACATGAAAAGCGCCATCCCAAGCGCGAGGAAGCCTTCCAGGGTCATCCCCGCCTTCACACCGAAATAGAGGGCGGCGGCGAAACCTGCGGCCGCCACAACCTCGATTGAGGGCGAGATGATCTGGCGGTATTTCACCACCTTCATTGTCAGCTTCAGGATCTCCGCAATGCGTTTGTGAAAACTTTTCGTCTGGGTGGCCTGAAGATTGTAGGCGCGGATCTCCAAGGCGGACTGTAGGCTTTCAGAGAGCGAAGCGGAAAGGTCGCCCCCGCGTTTCTGGAGTGTCCGTGCCCGCGCGGTGAGCTTTTTCCCGGCCAACCGGATGAACATGATGCACAGCGGAACCGAGAGCAGGGCGATCAGGGCGATGAACGCGCTCTGGTCCTTCCAAGCCATGTATCCCACGTAGCCGAGAGCGAAAAGCAAGGTCGCAGGCTGTTTGATCAGGTCGTTCGAGGCCTGTGCGATGACCTGCTGCAACATCTGGGTATCGTTCATCAGGCGCGCCAGCAGGTCGCCCGACTGGTTGCGCTTGAAGAAGGCCAGCGGTAGGATCTGGAGCTTGTCGAAGAGATCGATCCGTATCGACTCCACCACGCGCATCCCGGAATACTGGATGAAATAGCTGTTGGTGAAGCCTGCGATCGCGCGGAGGAGGAACACCGCCGGGATCCACAGGCAGGTGAAAATGAGGAGTTGGTCCGGGGAAATATCACCGATCCGGTCGGTCATCCATTTGACATACCGTGAGTTCTCGGAGGCGTCGCTTCTGAAAAGCACCGGGAAAACCACCTTGGTCATCAATGGCAGCCCGAGACCCGAAGCAGCGGCGTAGATCAGGCCGGAGACCACGCCTATACCGAAGGGCCCTTTCACCTTCCAGAGGTGGCGATAGTATGGCAGGAACTTTTTCAATGGGCTGGGGTGGATTCTTTATTGCTGCGGCGTTTACCGCAAGCTGGGAATGGGGCGTCGGCGATCCAACCACGAGGGTCAGATGTCGAACTCCACACCCGGTTCCGGGATGATGATTTCCGCATCGGGCAGGCGGCCTTGCAGCTCCTGCTTGAACCAGGCCATCGCGCCTTCGTCGCCGTGCACGAGGAAAATTTTCTTCGGTTTCACGCGCACCGCGAAGTCGGCGATGGCAGCGCGGGTGGAGTGACCGGAGAAATCGAAGACGCGGACCTCGCAGTTGAGCTTCACTGGCGGGTAGGCGGGATCGAGTTCGACCATGTCGCCTTGTTTGGAGGCACGGATTTTCCCGCCGGGGGTCGCGGGATCCGCGTATCCGACGAAGAACAGGCCGTGCTTCTTATTTTCCAAAAGGCCCTGGCGTGCGAAGTTATTTGAGACGGTTTTCTCGGTCATCATGCCGCTGGAAAGGGCGTAGATGCAGCCGTTATTGAAGGGAATGGGGCCTACGCGCCGCTTGTTTCCGCCAGCGAGTTCCATATCGGAGAGGAATTTGAAACCGCGGCGGTTGCGGCGGGTGACGTCGGAGAACTTGTCGTAGATGGTGGTCATCTTGGTGCTTAGGCCGCCGATATAAACCGGGGTCTTGGCGTTCACACGGCCTTCTTCCTTGAAGCGCTGGAGCATCGCAAGCACCTCCTGGGTCTTACCCATCGCGAAAACCGGAAGCAGCGCGGAACCCCCGCGTTTCAGGACGCCATCAATGGCTTCGGCGAGTTCGTTTTCCTCATCGCGGCGTGAGTAATCCGCACGCCTCGGTTGCTCACCACGGGTGGTCTCGACGATTAACACATCGACTTCCTCATCCGGGAAAACCGCGCCCTTCTGGATCGTACTGTCCTCGAAATTCACGTCCCCGGTGTAGAAAACCTTTTTCCCCTCCGCTTTGAACATGACTCCCACCGATCCCATGATGTGCCCGGCATCGAAGAACTCGGCACTGAGTTTTCCCTCGTCGTCGACGTCGAATTTCCTCCCGACATTGCGGCGTTCGAAGACGCCCTTCATGCGGTCTAGCTGGCCGTGGCGGAAAAACGGGTAGTCGGAAATGCCAAGTTCGGTGCGCTTGCTTTCCATAACGTTGACCGAGTTGTGCAGCATCGCGCTGGCGAGTTCCGCAGTCTCCGGTGTGATGAAGACCTTGGCTTTCTGCTGGCGCTGAACGCAGACAGGCAGCGTGCCAACGTGATCGAGGTGTGAGTGGGTGACGAAAATCGCATCCGCAGTGTCGTCCTCGATCATCTCATAGCGTGGCTGCGCGGTCAGCCCTTCTTCCTTCGGATGCATTCCGGCATCGAGAACGACCCGGACGCCATCCGCATCGAGCACGTAAGAGTTCGCACCAATCCCCACGTCCCTGCATATACTTTTGAAAACCATAGTGTTCCGCACCCTCCCCAATCCTCCGACACGTGTCAACCAAGACGCGGTTCCAGAGCGTAACTGAAAGTTATGGGCAAAGCGTCGGCGGAGCTGACGGGGAGCACACACGCCTTCGCGTGTTGCGGGCGGTGCCCCCGCTGCACGGCGGCTGGAATCAAGGGGTGATGTCGCGTCGGGATCTTGTTTCATGCCACCCCGCTGGTTCCAACCGCGTTTCGGGCGTGGGCGCCGTAAACAGCACGCGGTGGCGCGTGCGGTCCCTGTGGCAGCATCAGCGAGACGAATGATGCGTGGGGTCTTATCTTTTGTGAGACAACCGATGACAAAATGCCCTTGCGCTATCGAGGTATTGCTTTAAGTCTGCGCGCCTTTCAGGTGGTCTTCTGCTGTTTACTGCGGTTGATGCAACCCCGTTTTGCTTATGTTTTCACAACTTCCTTCCTCGTGGTTTTCGAATCTCCGCGGCGATATCCTTTCCGGGATCGTCGTTGCCCTCGCACTGATTCCTGAGGCGATCGCGTTCTCCATCATCGCGGGGGTCGATCCGAGAGTCGGCCTCTACGCTTCTTTCCTGATCGCAGTGATCACGTCTTTTGCAGGTGGGCGTCCTGCGATGATTTCCGCCGCGACGGCTGCGATGGCTTTGCTGGTCGGGACATTGGTGAAAGTCCATGGGGTTGAGTATCTTTTGGCTGCGACGGTGCTGACCGGGGTCATACAGTTCATTTTAGGGCTTTTGAGAGTCGGCGCGGTGATGCGTTTCGTTTCCAAGTCAGTGATGACCGGATTCGTCAACGCATTGGCGATCCTGATCTTCATGGCCCAACTGCCCGAATTGAATCTGGCAAGACCGGATGTGAGCTGGCTCGCCTATGCGATGACCGCCGGAGGGCTGGCGATCATCTATATCCTGCCGCGCTTCACCAAGGCGGTCCCCTCGCCGCTGATCTGCATCATCGTGCTCTCGCTGGTGGCATATTTCATGAACATGGATGTGCGCAAGGTCGGCGACCTCGGCAATCTGCCCAGCGCCTTGCCGAGCTTCCTGCTGCCACAGGTTCCGTTCAGCCTGGAAACCCTGAAAATCATTTTCCCCTTCGCCCTCAGTCTTTCCATTGTCGGTTTGCTCGAGTCATTGCTGACCGCGCAAATCGTCGATGAACTCACCGACACCCCGAGTGACAAGAACCGCGAAGCGCGCGGTCAAGGCATCGCGAACTTCGTCACCGGCTTCTTCGGCGGGATGGCCGGTTGCGCGATGATCGGTCAGTCCGTCATCAACGTGAAATCCGGTGGCCGCACGCGGATGTCGACCCTCGTCGCCGGCGTGGTGCTGATCATCCTTTGCGTGGTGCTTGGGAAATGGGTCAGCATGATCCCGATGCCGGCATTGGTCGCGATCATGATCATGGTTTCGGTCGGAACTTTCAACTGGGGTTCCTTCAAGAACCTCGCGGTGCATCCGAAAACGACCAGTTTGGTTATGATCTCGACCGTGATCGTCACGATCTGGGCGCATAATCTCGCGATCGGCGTCGGCGTCGGCGTCCTGCTGAGTGCGGTATTCTTCGCGAGAAAAGTTTCGCAGATCATCGCGGTGGAAAGCGAACGCGGGGGCGAGACCCGGACTTATACGGTGCGCGGCCAGATTTTCTTCGCCTCGGCCGAGAAGTTCACCGGAGCTTTCGATTTCAAAGAGGTGCTGGAGAAAGTCGTAATAGACGTTTCCCACGCGCATTTCTGGGATCTCACATCGGTGGGTGCGCTAGATACTGTGGTCTTGAAATACCGCCGTGAGGGCACCGAGGTGGAAATCCTTGGAATGAACGAGGCAAGTGCCACAATCGTTGACAAGCTCGCCGTCCACGACAAACCCGGCGCCCTTGAGCGTATGCTCGAACACTAAAACCAAATTCCTATGCCAACGATTCTCACCTGCACCGACGGCTCGCTTTACGCGCCGAGCATTTATCAACACGCATCCTGGGCGGCTTCCCGCCTTTCTGCTTCGATCCATTTTCTGCACGTCATCGAGCGTGAGGAAACTCCCGCCTTGCGCGATCTCAGTGGTAACCTTGGGTTCAGCGCCAATGACGAGCTGATGGAAGAGCTGACCCGCCTTGACGAATCACACGCGCGTGTGGCCCGGTTACGTGGAAAAGCGATCTTGGAAGACGCTGAGAAACAAATTTCCGATATCAGAATTCAATCCACGCAGCGTCATGGTTCGCTGGTCGATACGGTCACGGAATTTGAAGGGAATTCGGATCTGATCGTCCTCGGGAAACGCGGCGAGCACGCGGATTTTTCGAAGTCCCACCTCGGTAGTAATTTGGAGCGCGTAGTCCGCGCGGCGAAGATTCCTGTGTTGGTGGCGGCCCGCGAATTCAAGCCGATTTCTGATTTCACGGTCGCCTTCGACGGTGGAGCCAGCGTTCTGAAAGCCATCCACTACCTTTGTACCCAGCCGCTTCTCAAAGGAGCAAAATGCCACTTGATTGCCATCGGCAAGCCCGACTCGGAACTCTCCCATTCGCTTGAGGGTTCGGCCACCGCACTGAAAGGCGCCGGATATGAAGTCGACGCCGACTTGCTTTCCGGTGATCCGGATGAGGTGATTTCCGCCAAGGTGGAAGACTCCGGCAGCGACCTGTTGGTGATGGGTGCCTACGGGCATTCGCGCGTCCGGCAGTTTATCCTCGGCAGCACGACCACGAATCTGGTGCGCACCTGCCACATCCCGGTGCTACTGTTCCGCTAATTTTCAACTTTCAACTCTCAAGTAAGAGCGTGATGCCGTGCTTCAATTTCATTACCAGTGTGAATTTTCTCCATGCCTCTTTTTTCAAACAAGCCATTTCTCGTAGCAAGCACTGATCCCATACGTCTTCCTTGAGAGTTGAAATTTGAAAGTTGAGATTTAGGCTCCGAGGCGTGTCGTGGGTCCTTACAAAAATCATTCGCTTCTATCAGCTCGCGGTCTCTCCGTGGTTGCGATTTTTGAGCGGCGGGCATGGCGTCTGCCGGCATGACCCCACTTGCAGCCATTATGGAATTGAGGCAATCAAGATCCATGGGGCTTTCAAAGGGTCGTGGCTGACTTTGTGGCGGCTTCTGCGCTGTCATCCGTGGGGAACGCACGGCTACGATCCGGTTCCCAAGAAAAAGAATACGGGAACAGAGACAGAATGAATCAGCGCTCCGGTCTGACGACCGGCCAGTCGTCCTGCCAGCGGAGTTTCAGGCGCATGCCGTAAAGTTCGCTTAGCGAAACGGAATCAAGCACCTCACGCTTCGGTCCGTCAGCGATGATCCTGCCTTCCCTGAGAAGGATGACCCGACTGATCTCCGGGAGTATTTCCGCCGGGTCGTGGCTCACAAGTACGATGGTTCCAGTAGATCGGGCGACCCTCCTCAGGTGATCGAGCATCGTAAGACGGGCGGCAAAGTCCAGGGCCGTGGATGGCTCATCCAGAACGAGGATTTCAGGTTTGTGAACCAAGGATCTGGCAATCAGGAAGCGCCGTTTTTCGCCGGAGGAAAGTTGTCCGAACAAGCGGTCGGTGAGATGATCCACGCCGGCGTCCTTCATCGCTGTTCCGGCTGCTTCCTTTTCAGTGGATTTGAAGCGCATGTCCCTGGTCCGGCCATAGGCACCTCGGAAGGCCGAGAGGACGACGTCGGCAGCGGCCTCATCGTATGAAAAACGTGTCACCTCTTCCGGCATCACAAGCCCGATCCGGTTCCGCAGTTCCTCCAGGCACCACCGGCGTTCACCGAAGAGTTCGCATGAGCTGCCGGGCCTTGCCTCGGCGCGGACTTCTCCGGTCATGAGTTTAAGAAGACTGCTTTTTCCCGCGCCGTTCGCGCCCAGTATGGCAACGCTTTCGTTGGTCTCCAGCAGCAGATCAAGGTCGCGCAAGGCAAGGACATCGCCACGCCAGACATTCGCCTTTGTGATTTCGAAAAACGCTTCGTCCATGACGGTCATTTTATCAACAGGCCACGAAGCCTGAGATCGTTTCCAAGACTTTGCCAACTGGTGTCTTCAAACATCATGGCGTGTGGAAAGGCATCTCCTGCCAGCGCCGGAACGGTACCGCCGCAAAGCATGGGCGCGTAGTAAATCACCGCCTCATCCACCAGCCCCGCCCGCAGCATCGCGGCTGAGAATTTTCCACCGGCTTCAATCATCACGCTGAGCACGCCCTGTTCGCCTACGAGATTTCTCAGGATCAGCTCAAGCTCGACGGACTCGCGGATGAGCGTCCGATCTTTCCATTTATCGGAAAACAAGGGTGCCTCAGTGGGCATCGTTTCCGGCTTGCTTGTCACGATGATGCGCCATGGCTGGGTTCTACCTTCGAGTAGTTCGGAAACACGGATGGTAAGTGCCGGGCTGTCCCGACGGACCGTTTCGCCACTTGTGAGTATGGCATCCACTTCGCTTCTGAGCTTTTGCACATCCGCCCGCGACTCCTCTCCGCTAAGCCATTGCCCCTCTCCCGGCGGACGGGTGATTTTTCCGTCGAGGGACATTGCGCATTTCCATATCACCCATGGCAGTCCGGTCCGCTGGACTTTTGAAAAAGGTCTCAGAATTTCGCCACATGGTTCATTGAGGACTCCGGAAAGCACTTCGATCCCCGCTTCACGAAGGATGGAGTCGGCAGCTCCCGCGTGGCTTGGATTCGGATCCTGACAGGCGTAAACAACCCGCGACATACCCGCTGCGATCAGGGATGAAGCGCAAGCGGGCGTGCGGCCCACAGTTGAGCAGGGTTCGAGCGTCACGTAAGCCGTTGCACCTTTCAGGCAGTCTGCACCGAAGGCCTCCCCGGCTGCGCGCATTGCTTCGACTTCAGCATGCGGTTCGCCCGCCCGGCGATGCCAGCCACTGCCGAGCAGCTTGCCATCTTTCGCGATCACTGCTCCGACCGGAGGATTTGGAGCGGTCCGGCCCACTCCTTTCCGTGCCTCATCCAAGGCCAGTTTCATCCATTCCTCATCAGTCATTTTTTAAAAAATGTCGTAGCTCCCGACTGCCGTCCAGCCTTGATCTGTTAGCATCTCTGCGGAAAACATAAAATTCTATTGCCAAGATGGTCGGTTTTCATAGTCTTCGGGCATGTTGAGTCGCATAGCTACCTTGGTTCTCCTGACTATCACCTCCTTCGCCGCTGCGTCATGCTGCTGCCTTTTCTAAATCTATCAAACAAACACAAACCGATGAAAAAACTCCTGAGTCTCCTCACGCTAGCGGCCCTTTCCATGGGCTTTTCCTCATGTTGCTCCATGTTCGGCCTTGGAACTACCACCGCTGGATACACCACCGAAACCAAGCAGGTCAAAACATGTCACTATGACATCGTAACCGAAGAAATCTACACCGCAGGTGATTCCAAGAGCGGAAAAGGCGGAATGGTCGAAACCATCGAGAAAAAAGTTCCTCGCTACAAGACAGTCACCAAGAAGGTTCGCCTTCCCTGCCCGAAGTGCACCCGCTTTTACTGCCCGAAAAAAGGCTGCTGCGGATCCACATCTGAGTCTGTAATCAAAATGGCGACGTCCCAAGGCCCGGTTGGCAGCCCCCATATCGGTCTAATTCCGACCATGAAAAGGATCGCCGAGTAAGCGTTCTTTTGTCCTGATTTCCCAGAAAGCGCGGAGCGGTTCATTCCCTCCGCGCTTCTTTGTTCCAACGATTGGCAAAAAGGACTGGAAATACCCGCAACAACTCCCATCCTACTTCCGCAGCGCACTCTTTCACAGATTATGTCAGTAAAAATCGAAATGCCCAAACTCTCGGACACCATGACCGAGGGTACCCTCATCAAATGGCACAAACAGGTCGGCGACGATGTCGAGATCGGTGATGTGCTCGCCGAGGTAGAGACCGACAAGGCGACCATGGAAATGGAGGCTTTCGATGAAGGGAAGCTGACGGAAATACTTATTCAGGAAGGCGAGAAGGCCACGATCGGAGCGACTCTCGCGGTTCTGGATGGAGATGGCGATGATTCGGCATCCGCCGATTCCGGTAGCGAAGAAGAAGCTCCCGCCCCAGAGGCGAAAGAAGAGCCATCGCCCGAGCCTGAGAAAGAGAAGCCCGCCCCTGCCGTATCGCAATCTTCCGATGGTGAACGGATCAAGGCATCACCGCTCGCGAAAAAAATCGCTGACGAGCTTGGAGTTGATATTTCAAAGATTTCCGGCACCGGTCCTGGTGGCAGGATCGTCAAAGATGATGTCGAGAAAGCCTCTTCCGGATCCGGAGCCGCACCTTCAAAAGCCGCTTCCGCCGCCGCAAAACTTTCCGAGTCAGTCAAAGCCCGCAGCACTTCAGGTGAAGGCTCGGCACCTGCCCAAGCGATTCAACCGGTCGCGAAAGATGGCGACGAACGTATCGAACTCTCCTCGATGCGCAAGATCATCGCCTCACGCTTGCTGATTTCCAAGACGACGATCCCGCATTTCTATCTCCACGTGGAAGTAGACGCCGCACCGCTCATGGCGCTGCGCAAACAGGTCAACGAACAGGCGGAGAAGACACACGGCAACAAATACTCGGTCAATGATTTCATCCTGAAAGCCACGATCAATGCTGCCGAAGCGGTACCAGCGGTCAACGCATCCTTCGCCGGCGATCACATCGTGAGCTTCAAAAACATCGGCCTTTCGGTCGCTATCGCCGTCGATGACGGTCTGGTGACTCCGGTCATCAAGGAAGCTGGAAGCAAGTCTCTGCTCGCCATCTCCCGCGCGGTGAAAGACTTCGCCGTGCGTGCGAAGGACAAGAAACTCAAGCCCGATGAATTCGACGGCGGCACGATCACCGTCTCCAACCTCGGTGCATGGGGAATCGATTCGTTCGATGCCATTGTCAACCCACCTCAAGCCGTCATCCTTTCCGTAGGAGCCGCGATCCAGAAGCCAGTTGTCAAGAACGGCGAACTGTCCGTCGGCCTTCGCATGAACATCGGCATCTCCGCCGACCACCGCGTGGTCGATGGTGCGGTCGCTGCCACCTTCCTGGCAGAAATCAAGAAGCTAGTGGAGAATCCGGCCTTGATGTTGCTGTAGTAGAATATCGAGGGCGAAATGCTACCGGCTGTGGACACCACACGCAGCTTCCGCGCATTTCAAGCCATCCAACGCCGCCGAGACAATTCCGCCCGCGTATCCCGCGCCCTCACCGCAGGGAAACAGGCCTCGGATTTCCGGATGCTCCAGGGTTACCGCGTCTCGGGGGATGCGTAGCGGCGAGGAAGTCCGCGTCTCGAAGCCGAGCAGTAGAGCCTCGGAAGAGGCGTAGTTGCGGATCTGGCGGTTGAACATCCTCAGTCCTTCGCGCATTCGGGAAGTGATGGCTTTCGCAAGCAGCTCGTGGAGTGGGGCGGAATTCACGCCGGGGAAGTAGGAGGTTTCAGGCAAGTCGGAGGAAACTTTCCCGGAAAGGTAGTCGGCGGCCCTCTGTGCCGGCGCGACCTGGCCCAGCTCCGCGTTTCCGCCCGCAACCTTTGCGGAGCGTTCGATCATTTCCTGGAAAACGATACCGGCCATGATTCCGTGTTCCGGGACGAGGTGCGCGATATCCTCCGGTTCGATGGTCGTTACCAGCCCGGAGTTTGCGAAAGGGGAGTCCCGCCGGGAGAGCGACATGCCGTTGACCACGACCTGCCCGTCTTCGGTCGCCGCAGGGACGATCCAGCCACCCGGGCACATGCAGAAGGAATGCACGCCTCTATCATCAATCTTGGTCGCCAGCCGGTAGCGGGCGGCGGGCAGCAGATCGGAGCGCGTCGTGCCCTCGGGCATATGGTATTGTTGGCGGTCGATGAATGGCTGCGGATGCTCGATGCGAAAGCCGATAGCGAAGGGCTTGTGCTCCATCAGGATGCCTTTTGCTGCGAGGAGTCGGTAAATATCCCGCGCCGAGTGGCCCGTGGCGAGGATGGTCGCATCGGCAAGGAACTCGCGTCCGTCTGTGGTCGAGACTCCGGCGAGTTGTTCATTCGAAATCAGCAGGTCGTTCACCTTCGTCAGGAAATGGACTTCTCCACCGTGGTCGATGATGGACTTCCGCATCGCCTTCACCACGTTAGGCAGGAGGTTCGATCCGATGTGGGGATGCGCGTCGGTGAGAATTTTTTCGGGAGCCCCGTGAGCGACCAGGACCCGGTAGACATCTGCCACCGGCCCGCGTTTTTTCGCGCGGGTGTAGAGTTTCCCATCGGAGAAAGTTCCCGCGCCGCCCTCGCCGAAGCAGTAGTTCGAATCCTCGATCACCCGTCCCTCACGGAGAATGGGTGCGAGATCGAAACGACGTGCCGAGGCATCCTTACCACGCTCTAGCACGATTGGTTTCACGCCCATTTCCAAGCACTTGAGCGCCGCGAAAAGCCCTGCCGGCCCCGCCCCAATGATGAGCACCCGCCGCGCGTTTACCACAAGCGCCTGAGCTGCCCAGACCGGCTTCAGCTCCTCCGGCAAATCCTCGTCCACCGCCACTTCCAGCCGCAACTGCACTTTGACCTGCCGTTGCCGCGCATCAATCGAGTGCTTCCGCAAACGCAGCCCTTTGACCCGGTCCGGTGGAATACCCAGCACTCGCGCAACCTCAGACTTCCTGGCTTCATCGCTTTCGGAGCGATCAAGCGGCAGGACGATGTCGAGGGTGTGAACCATGTCGGATGGAAGATGGCGAAGCTACGCTAAGAGCGCGAGTCCAAACCCGAACCCCTCACTTCACCATGTTTTTGAGGTCCGAGGTGATTGTTGGATAGGCCCACATGAACTCCGCGAGATCGGCGGCTTTGATGTGATGCTTCATCGCGAGCGCGAGCACGTTGATCGCCTCCGAGGCGTTATGGCGGGCGATGTGGGCTCCGAGGATCTGGTTGGTTCCGGTTTCGATGAGAACCTTGTAGGCGGAATGGGTTTCGCCGATCCGTTTTGATGACGCCCATCCTGTGGTGGTGCCTTGGTTGACGCGGAAATCGAGGCCTTTTTCCCGTGCCTGCGCCTCGGTGAGTCCGACAGAGCCGATGCTGGGAATGGTGAATACGGCGCTTGGAATCACTGAGTAATCCATCTCGGAAACGTTGCCCTCCTGGATGTTGCGGGCGGCGATTTTTCCTTCGGCATCGGCAACCGGGGCGAGCATCATGGATCCCGCCGTGCAATCGCCGATCGCATAGACACGCGGGTTCGATACGCTTTGCATGAACCGGTTCACTGCGATCCCTTTCTTGCTGTGTTCGACGTTTCCGAGCCCGCCTTCGAGCACGCTGATATTCGGAACCCGCCCCGTGGCCTCGATCACCAGATCGGTTTCGTAGACCTCACCAGCCTCGCCGGTCACGATGAATCCAGATGAAGTCTTTTCCACGGAAACGGGCGATTCATTCAGGACGACCCTGATCCCCGCCTCCTCGCTGGCCTCCAGAATTGTATCGACGATATCGCAATCGAACGCTTTGAGCACTCTTTCCGAGCGTTGGAGAATAGTGACTTCCTTCGCTCCAGCACGGGCCGCCACGTGGGCGAACTCGAAGGAAATATAGCCGCCGCCGATGAACACGATGCGTTCCGGAAGCTCCGGCAGATCGAGGAAATCATCGCTGATGGAAATATGCTCCGCGCCGGGCATTTCAGTCCGCCGAGCTTTCGCACCTGTCGCTAGAACGATGTGATCCGCGCGCAGCACCTCATCGCCGATGCGAATTTCGTTTTCGGAAATCATGACGGCATGTCCATGAAAGGTGGCGATGCCTTGCTCCTCCCAGTCCTTGACCTCGTCCTCGGATCGCCCCTCGAGGAACTCGTTTTTCAAAGCCTGCAGCGCCTTCCAATCAGTGCGGGGAGCTTCGGCGATACCTTTTCCAACAAGGTGCTCCGCCATTGCCACCGCCTCGGCGTTGCAAACCAGATATTTCTTCGGCTGGCAGCCGCGGAGGGCGCATGTGCCGCCGAAGGGCCTGTCATCAATGATTGCGATCTTGCGACCGGCTTTTCTCAGGCCATCGACTGCGTAGTAGGCGGAGGTGCCTGAGCCTACTACGACTACGTCGAACTCGTGGGAGTGGGATTTTTTATTCATGAACCGGTGGGAGGTGAAACCCGATGAAAAATTCAGATCGCCATCTTCTTTCCCTGATCGTTCACGGAGACGAAGGTGACGCTGGTCTGGAATATAGGAACCTCGGACGCATTCTTCACATCCGTGACGGCAACTTCATAGGTGACCGAGGTATTACCTCTTTTCACATTCTCACACTTGATACGCAGAATCGTCCCGTCACCCACGCCGTGGCGGAATTCGATCTTGTCCATACCTATCGTCACGAATTGGCAATGGGGAAATTCAGTCGAAGCCGCGATCCAGGCCGCCTCATCGATCCACGCCAGCAGACGACCGCCGAACAGGGACCCGTAGTGATTGAGATCGCCTGGTAGGACTAGGTGGTGGGTTTCCAAAACTTGAAATTTTAAATGCTAAACTTCAAAGAAGTGATACAGAGTTCACCATTTCCTGCGGCGGCCTTCTTTGTAGACGACGGCGTCCAGTGAATAGGAACCGGCCCCGGCGAGCAGGATGGCGATGGCAGGGACAAGGTAGATAAGCGCGAGTTCTTTCGAGCCAGGTCCGCCAGCCATGAACCAAGGCCCGGAGCCGTGGATATTGAAGGCCGCAACGGTCATCGTGAACGCCAGGATAAAAGCCGCAGGGCGAGTCGCGAGACCGAAGATGATCAGGATGGCACAAACCACCTCCGCACCGATCGTCGCCGTCAGGCTGACCGGCGGGGACATGTATTTGAGTGGGAAGAAGTCGGGGACCGGAAATTTATCTTTTTTATCGGCGAAGCTTTGAATTTTGCCCAAGCCATGACCCAGAAACATCAACAGCCCGGTGCCGACCCGCAGGACAAGCAGTCCGAGCGAGGCCGTGGCGTCTCGGGTGCCACAATCGAATAAGAATTTTTTCATATATATAAAGGGTTTATTTTGGAGAAATGGCGATGCGTTTGAGTCTGTCGTCTCCGGATGGGGAGCTTGCGGAAATTCCCTCTTCCTCGGCAATGACATTGTAGGCGAGTCGGCGATAGTAGGCGTTCATCGGACGCATCCGATAGGTCTTGCCATCGGTTTTCACCAGTTCGACAAGATCGCGGACTTCCTGCTGGAGTTGGTCCTCCTGCATGGACCTGAAGTGCTCACAATCCACTTTCACGCGCACCGCATCTGGCATTTGGCGATGGAGTATGCGGTTCACCAGATATTGGATATCATCGAGCCTGTCGCCGTGATTTCCAATGATAGTGTCTTTCTCGGATGAGAAAATCTGAAGACACGGGCCGTCCGCAGTCTCCTGGATCTGGATTTCCGCCACGAGCCCGAGGTGACCGAGCATGGCATCGAGAATTTTTCCGGCGAGTTCGGCAGCTTTCATATGCGGGACTTTAGCCGAAAGCAGGTGTCGGTCAACTTTCGTGCATTTTATATTGAAAGGCGGTGCCTGCGGCGGATCATTCGCGCCATGAGCAACTACCCTTGGAATGAGATTCTTTCGTTCAAAGCCTTCGACATCGTCAAAGTCCTCGTCACTGCGGTCATCATCCTGCTGGTGAACAAGGTGCAGCTTTTCAGCGACAAACTCTCCGCGCTCCTGATCGCTCTGCCGCTGACCTCCCTGCTGGCGATGATCTGGATGTGGCAGGGCAACCAATCCAAGGATAGGATCGCCGGTCACGCCGAAGGCACCTTCTGGTTCGTGCTGCCGACCCTGCCGATGTTCCTGATTCTGCCATGGATGCTCAGGCACGGTTGGTCGTTCTGGACCGCGCTCGGCGCGAACTGTGTGCTCACCACGGCTTTCTTCTGGGTCACCGTGGTCATTCTCCGCAAGTTCGGGGTGGATTTGATGCCAAAATAGCTTTTTTTTAGAAAATCCGTGACTATTCGGTGCGCCAAGCGAGTTTGGGCTTGCAAAAGGCGCGGGTCTCTGGTTTCACACCCAGCCCGCCTCTGACCACCAAATTTATTTTGAGCGAGAAATCCCAGTCAAATGTTTCCGAGAACGTCGTTTCTTTTGAACAGACACGGCCAAACTCGCAACCTCCCGGCTCCATTATGAAAAGCGATCTTGTTGAACAAGCTGCAGAAATTGTCACCGACCCTCTGGTCCTTATTAACCTGGTCTCCCAACGGGTCCGCCAACTGAACAGCGGACGTTCTCCGCTGATTCCCACCCGTCCCAGCATGGGCGCTGCCGATATCGCACTTACCGAAATCATCGAAGGCAAGCTCAAGCTCGTGGACAAACCGATGGCAATCTGAACCAGCTCCTACGAGCAGGTTCCATCAGCCCATGAAGGCAGAAATCGCCACCAACCGAAAGGCCGGGCGTGATTTTCATATCCACGATAAATACGAGGCGGGACTTGAGCTGAAAGGCACCGAGGTCAAATCCATCCGTGCCGGAAAAATCAATGTTTCCGATGCCTTCGCACGTGTAGAGGGTCATCAGGTATTCCTCTACGGCTGCGACATCCAGCCATGGCAGACGGCCGGTGAATGGTTCAACCACCAATCCAAACGCCCCCGCCGCCTGCTCTTAAATAAACGGGAAATCCTGAAACTCGCATCCGAGACCGCGATCAAAGGCTGCACTCTGCCGCTGTTGCGCATGTATTGGAAAGACCGGCGGGTTAAAGTCGAGATCGGCGTAGGCAAAGGTAAAACCCACTCCGATCAACGCCATGACCTTAAGAAAAAAGTCGAAATGCGCGAGGCCCAGCGCGAAATGTCACGATTCAATCGCAGATAATCTCGAGATTCAGTCTCAGGTATTGATTCCCTCCCACCAATGGTCACCATAGCGGTTTCCACAGCTCGATTTCTCCAATGCCCAACACCACGCCCACGGCTAATAGTACAGTCATCCTTCGTTTGACCGAACAGCTCAAACGTCATCCGAAACGGGTGGTCTTTACCGAGGGTGAAGATATCCGGGTGATCGAAGCGGCTGCCCGGCTTGTCAAAATCGAAGCCGTCGCACCGATTTTGCTCGGGCGCCTGGAAAGGATCAAAGCCCTTGCCGGGCAGAATCATATTCCGATGGATTTCATCCGGGTGATCGATCCGAAGAAATCTTCGGATCTGCCACTTTTTGTGAAAAGAGCGGAGAACATGGCCAAATACCGCGCCAGCCATCAAGTGGACCATGAGGAAACCATTGTGCGTCCTCACTACTTCGGCTCGATGATGGTTCAATATGGCCACGCGGACGCCATCGTCGGCGGCAATCAGGCCATACCAGCCGCCTATTTCCGTGCCTTGCTCCATAACATCAAACCGAGAAAAGAAGTGGAGCGTATCTTCGGAGTCACGATCCTCACTGCTGATCACTTCCCTCTCCTCGACGGTGATCGTCTGCTTTTCCTAGCCGACACCGGCCTGATCCCTCAACCGGAAGTGAGTCAACTTGCCACTATCGCGATTGAGACGGGGAAGCTCGCCCAACATCTTCTCGGGCGGAAACCGACTGTGGCGCTGCTCAGTCACTCGACCAAAGGATCGTCGGGCACGATGGAGGCGCAAAAAGTCGCGGCGGCCACAGCAATAGCGAAGGAGAGGATCTCAAGCGAAATGCTTGAGATCGACTTGGATGGTGAGCTTCAGGCAGATGTCGCCATCGATCCTGAGGCGGCAGAAACGAAACTTGCGGACGCGACCAACCGCAAGACCGCAGACGTTCTCGTTTTTCCCAATCTGGATGCCGCCCACATTTCATTGAAACTGCTTCAGCATCTGGCGGGAGCGCAGAACTACGGCCATATCATTCTCGGTCTTTCCCGGCCTGCCGCCCAGGTTCCGCGTACAGCAACCGTGGAAACCATCTTCGGCACTGCTGCCGCGGTCGCTGTCGAGGCGATCAAATATCACGAACTCCACCCGGAGAGTGATTTCTGATTCGTATCCGGTGCTCTGGAAATCCAAGGCCGGCATGACCCTGCTGCAGCCCCTCCTTGGGCCAATCTCAGACGCGGCTCTCCAGTAGCCTCACTTCAGCACATTGCTGCGCTCGGCCCAGGCTTGCCAGAGGGATTTTAGCTCGGCGATGATCTCCGGGTTTTTCTTGGCGAGATTCTTGGTCTCCGTCGGATCGTTTTTCAGATCGTAGAGTTCCCATGGGCCTTTCTTGCTTCCCACGGCTTTCCAGTCGCCGCGGCGCACGGCTTTTTTCCCAAGATGCTCCCAGAACAAATCGCGTTCCAGCTCGGCGGAATCCGATTTGAAAACAGGCACGAGGCTTTTCCCCTCCATCGGCTTGATGGCGTTGCCGTCCACTGTTTCCGGATAGCTTGCGCCGGCAACTTCCACCAGGGTCGGCATGATATCGATGACATGCCCGGCGCTGTGGCGGAGCTCGTCTTTCGCGGAAATGCCTGCGGGCCAGTGGGCGATGAGCGGCGTGGCGATGCCGCCCTCGTGGGTGAACATTTTGAATTTCCGGAACGGAGTGTCGGAGGCATTGGCCCACTCGAGGCCTGCGCTGGCGTGGGAGAGGCCTGTTCCGATCGGAGCTCCTTTTTCGCCATTACTGAATCCTCCCGGGCCACCCTCGGCGGAGCAACCATTGTCTGATAGGAAGAGGATCAGTGTGTTCTCGAACTGCCCCAGCTCTTTTAGCTTCGCGACAAGCTTGCCTACGTTCTGGTCGATGCAATCCACTTGCGCGGCGTAGATCTCCATGCGGTGCGCGAGATCTTTGCGCTTGGCCTCTGGCGTTTCATTCCATGCCTTTGCCTTCGGATCACGCGGGCTGAGTTCGCCATCTTCCGCGACGATCCCCAATTTTTTTTGCTTCTCGAAACGCGCCTCACGCACGGCATCCCAACCCTCGTCGAAACGACCCTTGTATTTCGCGATGTCCTCCGGCTTCGCCTGAAGCGGCCAGTGCGGTGCTATGTGTGCGAGATAGAGGAAAAACGGCTTCTTCGTTTTCGTGACCGCCTCATCAATGAAACTAATCGCCTGATCCGTAAAGTCATCGGTCACGTATAGATCATCCGGCGGCTCGATAGGATCGTTGTTCAGGTAGAACTCGCGGTCCTTGAGCTTGAGGCTTTCTTTGAAATAGACACCACCGCCATTCGGAATACCCCAGAAACGGTCGAATCCACGGTCGGTCGGATTCAAGCCCTTTCCGGCCCCGACATGCCATTTTCCCGTTGCCAAGGTGGCGTAACCGGCGGGTTTCAGAACTTCGGCAAGGGTCACGCACTCACGGTTTAGGCGTCCCCGGTAGCCGGGTTTACCCTCATCCTTCGTCATCGCGCCGACTCCTGCCTGATGAGAGTAAAGGCCGGTGAGTAAGGAGGCGCGTGTCGGGCAGCAGCGCGAGGTATTGTAGAAATTCGTGAAGCGCAGGCCGTCTGCGGCGAGCGCATCGAGATTGGGCGTGTCGATCTCCGAGCCGTAGCAACCTAGATCTGAATACCCCATGTCATCCACGAGTATCACGATGACATTCGGTTTCTCTGCGGCTACGAGCGGGACGGTGGCGAGCAAAAACAAAAGCAGAATTTTCATGGAGGATGTATAGCGGATACACCTGACAAAACGAGACCTTTCACCGCGCCGCAGCAGTCCAGGTCCTGCGGCGCTCTATTTTGCAGCTTCCTTCAGTTCGGCGAAGCGCGTGCGCATTTCAGCCAGGCGTTCCGCCTGAGCAGGATCCTTGACGAGGTCATTTTCCTCGCGGGGATCTTCGGTGATATGAAAGAGCTGCTCGACGTCGTGTTCGGGCCAGTAGAAATATTTCCAGTCTTTCCTGACAAGCGCTTCGGAAGCGGGGATGAAATCCTTGTCCCGCAGAGTCGCGTGCTCGTAGAAGAACTCGTCGCGCCACTCCGGTTTCTCATCAGCAAGATACAGCGGGGATATGTCGCGGCCCTGCATCTGCTTCGGTTCGGGAATACCTGCTGCGGCAAGAATCGTGGGGGCGAGGTCGACATTGAGCGTGAAGTCGTCATTAGTCGTTCCGCGAACCTTCTCAGGCATACGCGGATCATCGATAATCAGCGGCACGCGTATGCTTTCCTGATGCGGATACCATTTGTCGGCGAGGCCGTGTTCGGCGTGGTAGTAGCCGTTGTCGGTGGTGAAAATGACGAGGGTGTTTTCGTAAACGCCCTGCTTTTTGAGCTCGGCGATGATCCTTCCACAGGTGGCGTCCACTTCAGTGGCGAGGCGGTAGTAGTTTTTCATCATCGTCTGGAATTTTTCCGGCGTATCGAAGCGCCAGTGCCAGCGATTGCGGCCTTCGTTTTTTTCGTCAAAGAAATCAGGCAGACGCTTCCATGATTCCTCGGTCGCGTTCGGTGGGACTGGAACTGGCTTGTCGTTGTAGAGCTTCATGCTCTGTGGCTGAGGGAGAAACTGCTTCGGGCTGGAGTCCTCCGCGTGGGTGGCGAAGAACGCGACCGTCAGGCAGAAGGGTTTGTCCTTCGGGCGCTCGGAAAGGAAATCGAGCGAGTCATTCTCATTCTTCTGGGTGACGTGGATCATCGAGCCATCTTTCTGTTTCAACCAGTGTCTCCCGTGGTAAAAGCGACCGAAGTCAAACTTTTCGGCGGGAGCTTTGCCGTTGTGCCACTTGCCCACGTGGCCAACCCAATACCCGTTGTCGCGAAGGAGTCCGGGGTAGGTTTCATCCCAGGGGGTCTTGAAAGGCTTGAAGCCCTTGTTCCCGTGGCGGGACATCCATTGGCCGGTAAAAAGCGTGGCGCGGCTCACTCCGCAGATCGAAGTGGTGACGCAGTTGTCGGTGAAACGCACCCCTTTGGACGCCAGCGCGTCGAGGTTTGGGGTTTTCACCACCGGGTTTCCGGCGCAACCGAGGGTATCGAAACGCCAGTCATCCGCATAGAGGACGACGACATTGGGGTTTTCAGATTTGGCGAAAGCACTGCCAAAGAGAGCGGTCGCGGCGACGAGCGAAAAATGCAGGATAGGTCGGATGGGATGTTTTTTCATGTTATGATATTTTTATGGATATTTGGCCTGCGGATTCTTTCGATGAGGCTAGAACTCCCTCCAGGTTTTGGGCATCCGGTTTATCGCGGCCGATTTTCAGAGTGTGTTTTCCTCCTGCGTAAACCCGTGGCTGGAAGCTCCCACCCTGCACGCGGACGGTGTAAAGAATTTCTCCGCTGGCTTCTGAGATGACTTGCACGACTGGATTCTCCGCTCCTTCGAAGACGAGTTCAGGCAGGTATCCAGCGACCTTGCGACCATCGTTGTTCTCCATCGAAACGGTGATCGGCCAGCCGGGGAACTGGCCCTTCTCGCCATCCTTCGCATCGGAGAATCGTGGCCAGCATTCGAACCTGATTGTGCGCTTCTTCTTATTGAAACGAACCACGCCATAGCCGTCGGCGCGTTGTTTCTCATTTTTCACGTCATCCGGATTCGCATAAGCCATCATGGAAATTTTGTTTCCGAGACCGTCTTTGAAATCGCCAGTCCAAGGAAGCGGGCCGCCCTCAACCGGATTTGGTCCGGCCATTTCATCAAGCGGATGCCACCAACGGCCGTAAATCGTGTTTACCAGAGCGGGACTGGTGAATTCGTACGGGCCATCTCCGAACTCATCGATTCCCTGTTTTGTAGTCACCGCAAGATGCTGGTCTCCACAGAGGTGCACCGCCCAGCACCGCCGGATCTCTTCGAGTGCCCGCTTGCGGGGAGTCTGCGGCCAGCCATTGCAATCGAGATCCGCAAGCAGTCGCCCATTTCTCGATCCATGCATGTGAACCGCTCCGCAAAACGCGGTCTGCGAGAGCACCGCCTTCATCTCCGCGCCGCTCCAATCCTGCCCCCACTGATGGAGAAATTTCTCCTGGCGCTCTCCGAGCAACTCAAGGCCCGGCAGATCAATCGATTTCGGGTCGTATGCCGGATCGACAATATGGTCGGGACGCGGGCCCATCTTCGGGATATTTCCGAACGGGCCGGTTTTGAATTTCCTGTCCTCGAGGATCGCGAAATCGACCCCGCCGACTTTGAGATTTGTGAAATACACAGTGATTCCGCGATTGACGGGCGCCGGATCGACGGGATCGGGCAGATTCCAGCTTTGTTGGCGCTGGACCATGTTCACGTATTCGACCGGGAAAAAATAGCCACCGTCGGCACCGTCCCGACGTTGCGATCTTTTACCTCCGGCACCCCAGAGGTTCGGTTGCCCGACATCGTGGTCGTCGGGAATACAGATCGTCGGGCGGTCTCGAATCACATCCCGGAACTGAAGACCGAATTCGATCCAGCCAGCCGTGTGCTCGGTGTGTCGGTATGTCTGGTCGCCGGCGAAATAAAGGAGATCCGGATCATGAAAAAGCAGATGTTCGACGATTTCCGGACGCAATCCGGTGGTGCGGCTGGAGTTGCACGACATGTTCGCAATAACGATCTCATCCTTGTCTTTTGGGTCTTTTCGTATCGTGCCTTCGAAAAATGCCTCTTTGCCATGGCGGACCCGGTATTTCACATCCTCGGAATCGTCCCAATTTTCCAAGCGGAAATGTGCGCTCCAACCCGGATACAAGACCTCTTCTTTTGCCGCTTCCTCCCATTTCCCGTCTTTCTCCAATTCGAGCCTGACCTCCCGCGCTTCGTCGGGCATCAGCGGAAAAAGCTGCGCGGTCATTTTAAGAACACCACGATCGGTCGTATAGAGAGCGAAAGCCACGACTTCATCGCGAGGAACTTTCATCGGCGGCGGGGCCGACTTTTTACCCTTTCCACCCGACGTCTTTTTCCACCACTCGCCTGCTGCCAGGGAATCAAGTTGAGGATAGTCTTTTCCGAAAGGAATCGGCAACTCTCCGGAAGCAGCGAGGATGCGGGTCGCGGAACTCTGCCATAAAATAAAAGGAGAAATTTTAAGTATGAAGCGACGCGAAATTTTCATGGTTTAAATCAGAAGAATAGCCATACGGCAGTGAGGTCTACAATATTTCGATTGTGAACCTGAATCTTGAATGCAGGGTTCTCCCAGCACAACCACCAATGCCCACTCTACGCGAAGCCATCCTGTATTGGATCAAACTCGGCCTGATCAGCTTTGGCGGTCCAGCCGGGCAGATTTCAATCATGCACCGCGAGCTGGTGGAGAAACGGAAATGGATTTCCGAGAGTCATTTCCTCCACGCTCTCAATTTTTCCATGCTGCTACCGGGCCCTGAAGCACAACAGCTCGCGACCTATCTTGGTTGGCGCTTGCACGGTTGGCGCGGCGGGGTCGCGGCCGGTGGATTCTTCGTGCTTCCCTCCGCGCTGCTGCTTTTCGCGCTAAGCTGGCTCTACATGGCAGGTGGGCATATCAGTTGGCTGGCGGGGATTTTCTACGGCCTGTTGCCCGCCGTGATCGCGGTGATCCTTGCCGCGGTGATTCGCATCGGTGGTAAAACCCTGCGCAGCGGCTCGCTCTGGGCCGTCGCCGCCCTGTCATTCATCGCGATCTATTTTTTCAATATCTCCTTCGTGATCATCATTCTGGGGGCTGCGCTCACGGGCTGGGTCGGCCACCGCATTTCTTCGAAGCAATTCCCCGCCAGCAAGACACACAGCGCGACCGGAGAAGAGGAAGACGACTCGGAATTCCTCAGTTTACCCCTTCCACCATCGAATACCTGGAAACGGATTTTCACCGTCTCGGCGATCTGTATCTCGCTCTGGATTCTGCCCATTATTCTTCTGGGTGCTTGGCTCGGCTGGCAGAGCACTCCGGTCGCCCAAGGCTTGTTTTTCAGCAAGGCGGCCCTCGTGACTTTCGGCGGAGCCTATGCGGTGCTGCCTTACGTCGCGCAGCAGGCGGTTGAAAATTTTCAATGGCTCAGCCACCCGCAGATGATGAGCGGCCTCGCTCTTGCGGAAACCACTCCCGGACCGCTCGTCATCGTGCTTCAGTTTGTCGGCTTCGTAGGCGGCTGGCAGCATCCGGGAAACTTCAGTCCGCTGGCCGGAGCCGCCATTGGAGCGTTCATCACCACCTGGGTCACTTTTCTTCCCTGTTTCCTGTTCGTGTTTCTCGGTGCGCCCTTCGTGGAAAGATTGCGCGAGCTTCCGAGACTCGGCGCGAGTCTGACAACCATCACCGCGGCAGTCGTCGGAGTCATCCTGAACCTCGGCGTGCAATTCGCCACCCACGCCCTCTGGCCGGAGCCGGTCAGGAACCTGGACATCTTTGTTGCCGCTGTCGCGCTCGCTGCGTTCGTCGCGATGTGGCGATTCAAGATCGCTTTCACAGCCGTTCTGGGCGTGTGTGCGTTGCTGGGACTGATCACGTCATTTGTATAGACCTTTTGCCAAAGGTCCGTGCGTGTAAGTGAATTCTTGCGGCAGGATGCCCCAAGAACGGACTGGAGCAAGATGCTCCAGCCACGATTCAATGCGCACGAACATTTGGCAGACGGTCAAGGCTTCGAATTCGCGACGGATTTGGAATTTTCCACCGCTTCCTGCCGGAAGAATGACCATTGCAGCAGTGCTACAAATACCCGATCAATACACGTCGCGCAGGTAGCGTTTTTCCTTTTTGAGCTGGGAGATGTAGGCCGCCGCTTCTTCTTCTGAGAGCTTGCCGTGATCGCGGGCGATCGTCAGCAGCGCGGCATCGACGTCCTTGGCCATGCGCGAGGCATCACCGCAGACATAGAAGGCGGCACCTTCCTGCAGCCATTTCCAAAATTCCGCTCCTTCATTGAGCATGAGGTTTTGGACATAGACCTTTTCCTTCTGGTCCCGGGACCAGGCAAGGTCCATGCGGGAAAGCACACCTTCCTTGTGGAAGGCTTCAAGTTCGTCCTGATAGAGGAAATCACTTTTCTGATAAGGATTGCCGAAGAAGAGCCAGTTTTTGCCCTTCGCGCCGACCGCCTTGCGCTCTTCGAGAAACGCGCGAAACGGAGCAATTCCTGTGCCCGGGCCGACCATGATGACTGGGACGTTTCCGTCTTCTGGAAGGCGGAACGCGGCGTTATGATGGACGTAGACTCCGGGTCTGGTGTCGTCTTTCAGGCGGTCGCTGAGATAGGTCGAGCAGATTCCACCGCGTTTCCTTCCGTGGCCGTCGTAGCGGACGATGCCCACGCAGAGATGCACTTCACCGGGATGTGCTTTCGGGCTTGAGGCGATCGAGTAGAGGCGTGGCTGGAGCTTTTTCAGGATGGAGACAAAATCCTCACCATCGGTGAAATCCGCCGGGTAGTTGAGAACCAGATCGATGAGGTCGCGGCCCCAGCAGAAATTCTCCCATTGTTTTCTGTCATCGGCTTGGACAAGCGACCTGAGATAAGGCGATCCGCTGCGTTTCTGCCATTTCTCGATCAGGGATTTGTTGATGTTGCCAATGTCGTAGTGCCGGATCAGCGCTTCGCGGAGGCTGACTTCTTCGCCGGTTGAGGTCGGAACTTCACCAGCGCGGAAGGGCAGACCGGCGATGATTTCATCGACCACGCTTTCCGGATTCTCGGGATAGACGCCAAGCGCGTCGCCGACATCGTATTCGAGTTCGGAACCGTCCAGCGAGATCTCAACATGGTTGGTCTGCTTGGCTCCCGGTCCGTTGAGGTTGTAGTTGTTCAGGACTACCGATGGAAAAGGATTCTTCTTTGAATAGCCGACTTCTTCGATCTCGTCGGTCGCGGCTCCGTTCGCGGCGACCGCCGGGGCATCCGGTGCGAGGATTTCGATCACGCCCTTCGACCACTCGGCGTAAGGCTCGTCCGCATCGACATCGACGTCCATACGTGGATAAATCCGTGTCGCGCCAAGAACCTCGAGACGAAGGTCGAAATCGGTGCCGCATTGGCAAAAATCGGGATACGAGCTGTCTCCGAGCGAAAGGACGGAAAAATCGACTCCTTCGAGGCGCGGGGCGTCTTCTGCCATCAGCCAGGTGTGGAATTCGAGAGCGGAGTCCGGCGGTTCTCCGTCGCCATAGGTTGAGGTGATGACAAGCAGGTTTTTTTCCTTGGGCAGGCGCTCCCTGTCGTAGGTGGACATATCCTGGATGTTCGGCTCGAAATTGCCTTTCTTGAAAGTCTTCACCAGTTTTTTGGCGAGACCCTCCGCCGTGCCTGTTTGGGAGCCAAAAAGAACCGTCACCGGAACAGCGGGGCCGGCGGGTTGCGGGGCACCAGGCGCTTGGGCGATGATATTCCCGATAAACTCGCCGAGCCACTGGCGCTGTTCCTGGGTAAACGGGGCGTTGTCTGGTATCTGGATTGGTAAGGCCATTTTTCTCTTTGCGGGCGATGATCGCCAGGCTGCGGAACTTGGTCGCAACCAGGCTGTATTTCAAGCTTGGATCGTACCAATTTCCAGCACCCGGACTTTCCCCCTCCCAAGGCTACGAGTATTTTAAGTCCCGGGAAGGATCCAGTTCGAATTCCATCTCAATCCGGGACTCTGTATTGGGCTGGATGAACTGCTGCTCGAACTTCAGATGAAAAGCGTCTTCTTTGACAAGCCTCAATTTCTCACGTGATTCGACCTCAAAGGAATAGAAGAACTGCCATTGGGAATCCGGATCGAGGTTTCTTCCGGATCTTATTGCGAGAACCTCGGGAATTTTGAGAAGCCAGGTTCTGCTGGCGCGCACCATTTCCTCAAGCAGTGTATGGTCGACCTTCTGATTAAGCTGCAAATAAGTGACGTGATGAACCATTTGAGGGGGATTCGGCCGAGTATTTCAACTCTTCCAGTTGAGGGCGCCTTTTTTCAAGACGTAGACATAGGCGATGGCCAGAATCCCAGCAAAACCAGCCATACTCACCAGCACGGTTGGCCCCTGCTGCGCGAGATCGCGGAACTGAACTGCCCACGGGTACATGAAAACCACCTCGATATCGAAGATAACAAACAGCATCGCGACCAAGTAGAATTTGACTGAAAAGCGCGGTGAGCCTTCACCAATCGGAATCATGCCGCATTCGTAGGCGGTGTCTTTGGTGCTGTTGCGGCGGCCCGAGCGACCGAAGACCACGCTTAGTATGAGGGTTGTGACTGCGAAGCCACAAGCGATGAGAACTTGGAAAAGGACAGGGAGGTAGTTTTCGGGCATGGCCGTTCTGGAAATTGAATTTGCTACAGCTTACTAAGGGCTGTCGCGGTGCTTGGGTAGAAAAAAAACCCGTGCCTTGTTCAGGCACGGGTTTTATCAGGATTTGTCAGTGAAGATCAGGCTTCCTCTGCGGCTGCTGCCTCTTGGGCTGCGGCGTAGGCGCTTGATGCTTCGTGAACGCGGGCTGTGCCTTTGTATTCTTTGCCAAGTTTCTCAACGAGGCCACGATTCACAAGATTCTGGAGCTTTTCATAAGAACGAAGGCGAAGCATTTCCTCGCCGCCGCTTACGGCATTTCGCTGTTTCAGGTTTTCGAACACTCTTTCAAAAAGATCGTTGAATCCGAACACTTTCTTTTCAGAAAGAACGTTGCAGAGTTCATCGGTCACGTGGTCTGGAAGTCTCCGGGAAAACCGGGTTCTTTTAGTAGTTGTTGCCATAACGCGACGATCATAGCACGACCCCCCGGTAAAAGCGACCCATATTTTTAACCCTCGATTAAAAAGAGCGGTTTAAATTCTGCAAGTGTTTAGTTTAAGTTTTACGTAATAAATTCCAGCGGTTCGATTCTTTTCCCCTGTAGCAGCTACCGTGCCTTTCGCGAATCCTTCCTGTTGAAAGGAATTCACCGTCCCAATCGGCCCATCCGGCCGGCCCCGGAACCACGAATGAACCGGTATTGATCACGGTTTTCCCGCCCGTCTGGCGGATTGCAGCACAATGAAAGTGCCCGATCACGAGGAATTCGGCCTGCGGTAGGTAAGTTTCGCAGAACCGCGCACCGTGTTTTCCCTGGCGAATCCAGGCAGAAAGCATCGCCATCGCCCGTTTCGGGGGGAAAGCGGCGTCCAAGGCCCGGGCGAGCAGGCTGCGATCATCCGGATAATGGAGGGAGTTCAGCCGGGTCGCGATCTCCCGGGCGACCTCAAAACGACTCTCCAGATCCGTTTCTGCAGCGGGATGCCGCTTCCAGATTTCCTCGACGGTGTGGCCGCCTGCAAGGATCTCGTGTTTCCACGGAGATGAATCGCGGATCAGGGCGTCGCCATGAGTGATCGCGATCCTACCTTCCGCCAGCGTGAGATGCGCCGGGCCGTCCCAGCCCGGATCGTGGTTTCCCCGGAGAAAAATAGCATCGCATCCCTCCTCACTGATGATTCGTTTCAGATCCTCCAGCATGTCGGCGGATTTCTCGCGCCATGGCTCCGCCAACTCCTCCCAGGTATCGCCATTGAAAAGCACGGTTCCCGCTCCCCGTAATAGGGGGCGGAGACTTTCGACATCGGCGATACGCGAAGCCTTGTGCCCGAGATGAAGATCGGAAATAATTCTTAGCGGAAGCTTCATCCTAGCAATGAGGCTTGGGGCGAGGGGAATTTCCCCAACCAAGATTTTACGGAGGACACAGGGTAAAGGTTGCTAACCCCCAAAGTCTGGCCTCTGGTTTCCGGGTTCTGGTCGCCGACCTCCCAACTCATTCTGATACCCCCCTCTGCCGCACCGCCTCGAACAAACACACGCCGGTCGCGACCGAGACGTTCAGGCACTCGACTTTTCCGGCCATCGGCAGCTTCGCGAGGAAATCACATTTTTCCTCAGTGAGTCGACGCATGCCTTTTTCCTCCGCTCCGAGCACGAGTGCCAGCGGGCCTTTGAGGTCCAGTTCGTATAGCGATTTCTCCGCCTTGTCCGATGTTCCTACAAACCACAGTCCGGCTTCTTTGAGTTGCTCCATGGTTCGGGCGAGATTGGTCACCTGCACGAAAGGCACGTAATCCGCCGCGCCAACGGAAATCCGCCGCACTGTTTCCGTGATTCCGACCGCTTTGTCTTTGGGCGCGACAACCGCATGCACTCCGGCACCGTCTGCTGTCCGCAGGATGGCCCCGAGATTATGCGGATCCTGCACGCAATCGAGAATCAGAATAAACGGGACTTCGGTTTCGGAAACGATTGCCATCAGGTCGCCTTCGTCCAATGAAGGAGCCGGCTTATCCTCCACCGCCGGCTTCACATGCCGGTTCTCCCGCGCCTGGCGATTCCTGTCGCCGTGGCTTCTTTCGCCGTTTCGTTTCTTCACGGCACAAGAGGAAACCGTCGGATCAAAAAGATCAACCGCGAATGGCGGCAGGGGTGCAACTGAAAGTGGTCGTCAAATCGGGCGCAGGCTTTCAGGCCGCCCTTCGGTCTACAGGCTTGCTCGGTTATCCCGAAACTTTTTTCCAATCATCCTGTTCCAGACAGCAAGGGTCTGCGGCGACCCAGTGGCCTGGGGCGATTTCCCTGAGAGAAAGATCCATACCAATACTTTCCTCGTAGCGCGGGTGACCAATGCGGTGGCCGAAGGCACTGCCATCGGGTGGATCGATGGGCGATGGCACATCTCCTTCGAGCAGGATCTTTTCGCGCTTCACCTTGGGGTCGGCGATCGGAACCGCAGAGAGAAGCGCCTTGGTGTATGCGTGTTTCGGGTTGTGATAAATTTCCTCGGAATCGGCGAGTTCAACGATCTTACCAAGATACATGACCGCCACCCGGTCGCTCACGTGTTTCACAACAGAAAGGTCGTGGGCGATGAACAGATAGGAGAGGTCGAACTCTTTCTGAAGATCCACGAGCAGATTGAGAATCTGCGACTGCACCGAAACATCGAGCGCGGAGACCGGTTCATCGCAGACCAGCCATTTCGGCTTCAGCGCAAGTGCTCGCGCGATGCCGATCCGCTGCCTCTGGCCACCCGAAAATTCGAACGAATACCTCTCGGCGGATGCTTTCGAAAGGCCGACTGTATCAAGTAGTTCGTCGACCCATTTCCTGCGCTCGACCCGGTTACCCATCTTGTGGATACGGAACGGCTCCTCGACGATAGTCCTGACGTTCATGCGCGAATCGAGAGACTCAGCGGGATCTTGGAAAATCATTTGAAAATCCCGGCGCAGAGGCCGGAGTTGGCCTTGGCGCAGGTGGGTGATGTCGCGTCCCTCGAAAGTGATCTTACCGGAAGTCGGATTCAGAAGCCGGACGAGTGCTTTCCCGAGGGTCGATTTTCCGCAACCTGATTCACCGACGAGTCCCAGGGTCTCTCCGACTCCGAGTTCCAGAGAGATGTCATCTACGGCCTTGACCGCACCGGTCTGGCGCAGGAACAACCCACTCTTCACGGGAAAATGGACCCGCAGGTTCTCGGCTCTCAATATGGCTGAATCACTCACAGTTCTGAACACTCCTTACAAATTTCCAGCCAGTGGCCCGGCTGCACTTCCTTGAACTTGGGCCGCTCACGAGTGACCGGCGATTTCCTTCCGAGTCGCTGGCAGAACCGGCAACCGTGCGTATATTCCGCGAGGCCGGCCACGGTCCCGGGAATGGTCGGCAACACTGACTTGGGCGGGGTCTCCAATGTCGGGATCGAGCGCAAAAGGGCTTTTGTGTAAGCATGCAGCGGATTCTCAAAAAGCTCGTTGACCGGTGCGCTTTCAACGACTCGACCGGCATACATGACGACGACCTCGTCACAGGTTTCCGCGATCACACCGAGGTCGTGAGTGATCAGCATCACCGACATTCCCATTTCACTCTGAAGGCTTCCGAGGAGGTCGAGAATCTGTGCCTGCACGGTCACATCGAGTGCCGTCGTCGGTTCATCGGCGATCACCAGATCCGGCCTGCATGCAAGGGCTATGGCAATCACAACCCGCTGCCGCATCCCGCCGGAAAGATGATGGGGATAATCCATCATACGCTTCTCGGGCGCGGGAATCCTCAGCAAGTCAAGCATCTCGGTCGCAGCGTCCCAGGCGTCCTTTTTGCTCATTTTCTTGTGAATTCGGAAAACCTCCGCCACCTGTCGCCCGATGCGGTGCACCGGGTTGAGCGCGGCCATCGGCTCTTGGAAAATCACGCCGATCTCGCCACCGCGCACCTCGCGCATCCGCTTGTCACTGCAATGCAGCAGGTCTTCCCCTTTGAAATGAATTTCACCTCCAAGCACCTTGCCCGAAGGCTGCGGAAGGAGCCTTACGATGGACATTGCGGTCACACTTTTCCCGCAACCGGACTCGCCGACGATACCCACGGTCTTGCCTGCGGGGATCTTGAACGAAACCTGGTCAACCGCACGCAGAAGACCTTGCTCGGTTTCGAACGAGGTGATCAGGCGATCCACTTCCAGCAAGTAACCGTTGCTCATTGCTCCACCTCCGTTTCAGGTAATTCGTCGGGCACGACTTCCTCTATCAGCTCAACCTCCGGCTCCGGCGACTGATCCGTTACCGGATAGCGATAGTCATCAAAAATTCGGTTCACTTCCGGGAAAGTTCTACCACTTCTTCTGGCCGCCATGGTTTCCTTTTTGATCTCCTCATCGATCCAGAGGACGTGGACTTCGGTTGGTTCGTAAACAACGGGCGGGCAGAAGCGGGTTTCCTCACAATCCGGCCACCGCAACCAGCGCCACCAGCCCAGTCGCATGAAATCCAGTGTGTATGCCGGAACGAAAATTGCCTCGTCGTGCATGATGTTCTGCAACTCGATGGTATATTTACGCATTTCCTCCTCAGTCCGCGCGTTGCGGGCTTTCTCAGAAAGCAAATCCGTATCCTCCCGACCCCAGGAAAAAACATTGTTCGTCTGGGGCTTGAGATTCCCGCGCTCGTCGCGGGCGTTCGAAGAATGGAGATATTGATAATAATCGGGGACCGGGGGCGTGATCACCCAACCGGTAAAGGACATCTCATGTTGCTTCTGCATGACCTTTTTGTAGTCCACAGTGGCATCGTTCGAATCGATCCGAAGATCGAGCCCACAGGATTTCGCCTCTTCACGGAGTATCGCGAACATCCGGTCGATCGCAGGATTGGCCTGATACGAGACCGAGATCGATAGTTTCGTCCCATCTGGACGCCTGAGGATTCCATCCCGGTCGACTTCTGTGAAACCCGCTTCGGCGAATGCCTGTCTTGCTTTCGTGATCGAAAACTTCCGAGCCTTGATCGTCGGATCGCTGAAATTCAAATAGCCTTGATTGAAAGCGTCGAGGCGCTGGTAGTCACCCCGGTAGATGACATCGATCACCTTCTGCCAGTTCATCGAATGCTGGATCCCGATACGGATCTCTTTTTCTTCGAGCAGCGGCTTGGCGACGTTCAGATAAAGACCCCGTGGGATATCGGGATACTGATTGTAAAATGTGACGCGCTCGATGTAGCCCTTGAATACCGGATCGATCTCGGATTTCTCATACCAGTATTCGGGACGGGTCAGATAGAAGAAATCGATCTCGCCAGCGCGGAAAAGCTCGAAGGCTTTTGATTCGTCACGCACGACGAAATGACGGATACGGTCGGGATTGAAACGGTATTTGTAGTATTTCATGTCCTTGGCCCACCAGTCCTTGACCCGTGTCTGGGTGATGGAAACGCCCTTCACGATATCTTCATCCAAAACCTTGTAGGCACCTGTCGTCGGAGGAAACTTCCACTGGTAGCGCTCGGTGAAATCGGGGCCGTAGTCCTCGTAGAAATGTGGCGGCGCGACAGGTATGCCACCAGCCATCGCCGGGGCATAGAGCTGTGGCTCTGGCAGCGTTACCGAAAGCGTGCGCTCATCGTATACAACGATGGCAGCCAGACTCTCCCTGTAAAACTGCTTGAAGAAAGGATTGACGATGTCGTCCGAGATTCGGATGTAGGCACCAAACACATAATCCCGGGCTCTTACCGGAACGCCGTCAGAGTAGGTTGCCTCTTCGTTGATTCGGAAATAAACCGTGCGCCCGTCCTCAGAGACCGCCCATTCCCTGGCAATACCCGGAATCATGGCCATCGATTTAGGATGGAACGATACCAGTTCCATATCGATATCATCGTAAAGGGTGCCGCGGAAACTGTTGTTGGAGTTATCGCCGAAGCCGCGGATTGTCGGCGGAAAAGTCCGGACGTCGAGATTGAACGTGCCACCCTTTTTCGCGCGGGGATCGCCTATCTCCTCGTGCGCCATCCCGTCTTCCCATATTAAATCATCGGGAATTTCATCAGGGCTCCCGAAGCGGAAATAGTCGCCCAAGCCAAGCCGGAAGGCCAATTTCTCTTCCTCGCGTTTGTGATTGATCAACGTCCGTTCCAGAGCTTCGCGCTCTTCCCCTTCGGCTTGCTGAATCTTCGCTTCGGTTTCGCGCACCGCTTTCACCGTCGTCTCCTGCTGCTCATTCAGCCAGGTATTGATATAGGCATTGTAGCGCGGGATGAAATCCTCGAAGCCGGAAGTCCGTTTACTGAAATCCTCGTCGCGGCCACAGCCGGCCAGCACGACCAACGCCACGCCCAATGTAACTGTTTTCAGGGAAATTCGCATCAGCGGTAGTAACTGTATTTCTTAGGATCGAATGCCTCACGAACTGCCTCACCAATAAAGGTGATCAACACCAGCAAGCCGACGAGGACGAAGAAGGTGGACGAGACAAGCCATGGGGCAGAGAGGTTGGACAAGCCGTCGTTGAGAAGCCTGCCCCAACTCGCGTATTCCGGCGGCAGTCCGAACCCGAGGTAATCAAGCGCGGTGAGGGAAAAAATCAATGAAGACATGGTGAACGGCACAAGTGTGACAATGATCGCCACGGTGTTCGGCAAGAGGTGGCGCAGGATGATACGTGAAGTTCCCGCACCAAGCACGCGGGCGGCGGCGATATAATCGCGTTCCTTGTCACGGTATGCCGCCGTGCGCATCAGGGCCGTGATCCCCATCCAGCCGAAGATGATCAGGATGGTTAGAATGATCGGCAGGCCTTTGAATTGCTCCGGAACCATACTGGAGAAAATGATCACCACGAAAAGGAACGGCATGTTGGAAAAGACCTCGATCAGCCGGTCCATGGTAAGATCGAACCAACCTCCCAGGTAACCCATCAACATCCCCACGACAATTCCGATTGCATAGACGATGGGCAAAAAGATCAGCGCCGCTTTGAAATTCACCTGCAATCCACCAAAGAGATAGGCGAGCACGTCATTGCCTTGGGAAGTCGTTCCCAGCCAGTTCCTTTCCTCCCAGATTGGAGGTGCCGGATGATATTTCACCGCTCTCAACTCGCTGCTGGAAGCCGCAAGGAAATCCTCCATCGATCCCACGCCGCTGAATTTTTCTTTAACCTTCTTTCCTTCGAAATACTCCGCGCTGTAAACTCTTTCCCCCTTCTCATTCCAGCCGTCAACCGGCCCGCTGAAAACACCCTTTCGCAGAGTATAACGGAGATGGAAACGCCCCTTATCAATATCATAATAAGTTGAAGCGAGACCATAATACGGGCTCCTGCTATTGGATTCATAGTATAATCCCTGCCTGAGAACCATGTTGCGCGATCTTGGCTCGAGCGTGTCATTTGTCGGGGAGAAAGGAATCAGTGGCATGATGACCCTGCCATCGCTAACTGCCTTTTCCTTTTTCAAAGTATCTTTCAAGACCCGGTAATCCACCGGCGCATCAGCCCGCTCTCCTTCGATACCGAAATCCGAGCCAGTGAATGGCTTCGGAGTGAACGCGGGAAAACTCCACTCGCCGTTGTAACGCACGGCCAGAGCCTCTTTCCCGACGATGATCTGATCCAGCGCAGCAAGACCGGCAAAGCCCATTAGAATAATCAGTGAGTAGTAACCGCGTTTGATTTCCTTGAAACGCTTGATGCGGCGAACCGTGACCGGATTCGGAGGATCTCCGCCGAGGGAGCGCACCAGCATCCAACCCCCGCCTAAGACAAGAATCGCCGAACTCAACCACCCAAACCACAGGAACCGCGGCTTCCCTTCCATTTCCCAATTCAACAGTGGTACGTCACGACTCGCTTCGAAGAACCATCGCGCCGTCGGAAACGCAATCTGCCGGATCTCCCCGACGACCGCGAGCAGCCCGAGAATCAGCAAAAACAATCCTATCGTCCGCTTGCTCATTTGAATTTAATTCTCGGGTCCACCATCGCGACGATTAGATCTGAAATCACTTTTCCCAGAAGCATCAGCAGTGCCGCGATGGTCAGCGTGCCCATGATGACCGGCACATCACGCTCGACCACCGCTTGATATTGCAAAAGCCCGAAGCCCTGGATGTCGAATACCGTTTCCACCAGAATCGAACCACTTATGAAGATTTCGATCAGGCCGCCGGCGCTTGTGGCGATCGGAATCATCGAGTTACGAAACGCGTGGGCAAACACCGCCTTGCGGAAACCGACGCCCTTCGCAACCGCAGTCCGCACATAGTCCGCTGCGAGTTGGTCCATCAGATTGTTCTTGGTCAGCATAGTCAGCATCGCGAAGGAGCCGACCAGATAACAGAGCAGCGGCAGCACGGTGTGGTGTGCGAGATCCTTTGCCTGCTCCCACAAACCCATTTCGGCGAAGCCCGGACTGGTCAGTCCGAACAAAGGAAACAGATTCATGCGTGCGCCGAAGTGCACCAACAGTATTGCCCCCAAGGCAAATCCCGGAATCGAGTAACCGATGAAAATCAGCACCGAACTTGCGCTGTCAACGAAGGTCCGGTGTTTGAGCGCCTTCAAAACCCCCAAAGGAAGACAAACCGCATAGGTGAAGAGGGCTGTGAGCAGCCCGAAATACATCGCCACGGGAACGCGTTTCATAATCATCGACCAGACAGTGTCGTTGTAAACCGTCGAGCGCCCGAGATCGCCCTGGAGTAGCCCGCTGAAACGGGTCTTGTATGCCACCACACGAGGAGGATAGGAAGGGACTTTAGCGGTATCGGAATTTCTTTTCCGGAATCTCTCCTGCCTTGCTGCCTCGTCTTCGTAGCGAAGCTTCCAGCCATTCGCTGCGATGTCTGCTCCGTCGGATTTGTAGGTTGCGGAAACGATCTCGTCGTTGTTCTTTTTCACCCTTACCAGGCGACCATCACCCCGCAGAACCATGACCGCCGAGTTGTCGGGATCCGCCTCACTACCGCCGATCGCCGAATCGCCTCGTGCTCCGAACTCGCCTTTCGAAATCGAAACCTCCCTCGGTAGAACGCCCAACCATTGCAAGTAGGCAACAGGTATCGACTTATCCAGGCCATACTGCTCCTCCAGCTCCTCCATCTCATCTTCGCTCAGCGCACCCCGGGACTCGTTCGAAGTCTTGCTACCCTTATCCCCATCGGCACTTCCGGCAGCCTGTTGCAGCATCCGGTCCATCGGCCCGCCGGGCACGAAACGCGTGATCATAAACACGATAAAGGTGATCCCCAACAAAGTAGGGGGGATCAGCAGAAACCGTCTTAGAAAATAACTCTTCACTTGTCGCGCTGCGGCAGTTTCAACGCCCTATCGGGATTGGCAAGCCTCACCCAATCTAAAATTCAACCCCTTTTTGCTTTTTAACGGCTGCAACGTAATCGAGGACTGCGTTTTCATCGGAAGTGGCGAGTCCCGCATGGCGGATCATCTTCGGCATCGCATCCTCGAAATCCATGATGTCCACGTTCTCAGGGAGCGGGTATTGGTGGCATTGTCCGCAGTTCAGCATGTAAACCACGTGCCCCCGCTGGAGTTGGGAAAGAGACGTCCCGCTGACCTTCGCCATCTCGGCACTGGGATTTGGCACTTCGGAAATTCCACCGACCGAACCGTCATCCCCACCGCCCATATCTCCGGTAGCCCCGCCACCGATCGGAACGCAGGCGGTAATTATTAGCAGTGCCGCGGAGATGGAAACGAACTCGAATTTCATGCAAGGGCAAGATATGCAGTTCCTCAATCGTTTCACAATACTCAAAGAATTTTTTCGATAAAACAAAATTTACGTATTGCGAGAATGGCCGGACTACCGTCGCGCGGGTTGGCGATTTCCCGCCGTGCGGATGGTTTGATGCATTCCGGGTCGTCCATTCACCAAAGAAGCGTGTGACTGTGGTTAATGAATTGCGGACTGTGGTGGAATCGAATGGACGCTGTGCGCTGTGGAAATTAGGTTTTGCGGCAGGTGGAGAAGACTGCGGCACTTGAAGAATATTTATCCGAGGGGACCTGGGTCGAAAGATTCGACGAGGAGGTTCGTGGGCTTGGAGCGAGGTTGTTGCCCAAAGTCAAAGGCCTGCGGCTGGACGAAGGCGAGGGGGAGATCTGTTTTTCGGCTGAGGTGATGGGGGAGGAAGTAGAAGGTGCGTTTTGGGAGGAAGGAGGAGGTTTCCACTTCGAGACGACCTGTGGCTGCGAGGTTGGGACTTACTGTGAGCACGGATTCGCTACGGTTGGGAAGCTGACGAAGGAGCGGAAGATCGGCAGGTTTTTCGGGCGGAGCGCGCGAGAGGCGGTGGCGGTTGAATTGGCGAGAGGAGTGGGTGAGGGAGAGAGTGGGAGAGAGGATGGAATTGCGCCGAAACCGGTGTTTTCACTGAGGGTGAAGAAGGATGAGGTGGATCGTGCGACCAAGCTGCTGCTGCAGTCGCTGGGTGAGGAGAATCCGGGTGAGTGGATTTTTGCGGAGGCTTTTGTGAGTTATGGAAATGAGCGCATGCCGCTGGGTTCTGCGGGCGAGGGGGGTAAGACTCCGGCTGAAATGAAAGCGATCCGCCAGCTCAAGGATACCGGGCTTTCCTCGATGAAATCGAACCCCACCTGGCGTTTTCTGCTGAGTATGAAGTCGCGCTCGGTCGAGGCCGTCGCGGAAACCGACAGGTGGTTTCCCGATCCCGGGAGGGGGTCGGTGGATATGTTCTGGCACCAGTTTCGCGGGGAGCTTGCGAAGGGGCTTGAAGACTTGGGTTGGGGAATTGTTTTCGAGTCGGGCGTCGGGCACAAAGTCCACGACGCGGATCCCGTGGAATGGGAGACGAATCTATCACAGGGCGACGATGAAGAAGATGCCTATGAGGGGGATTTTTCCGACGGCGGCTGGTTCAGTTTGTCGGTGGGCTTCGATGTCGAAGGCGAACGACACGATCTGATGCCGATCCTTGCTGACTTGCTGAAACAGGATTTTCTGGAGGAGACATTGGATCGGCCGGATGTGGGTTTTGTCTATGCGCCGCTGCCGAATGGCGATGCGCTCAAGCTACCGATCGGAAGGGTGCGCCGTATCTTGCGTCATCTCACCGCGCTGGTGGACCCGAAGTTTTTCGGGAAAGTCAGGATACATGCCCTGGATGCGGCAGCGTTGGCTGAACTCGAAGGGCTGGGGATCAGCACACCCAAAGGCCTCGCCAAGCTGAAGAAGCGTTTGGAGGATTTTTCCAAGGTCGAAGAGGTCGATACGCCCGATGAGATCAAGGCAACGCTCCGCGATTATCAGAAGGCAGGTTTCCAATGGATGCAGTTTCTCGCCCGCCACGGCCTGCACGGAATTCTCGCCGATGATATGGGGCTCGGAAAAACCCTGCAGACGCTGGCGCATCTGATGGCTGAAAAAACCAGTGGCCGGAGTGAGGGCAGGCCGTCGTTGGTGATCGCGCCGACTTCGGTGGTTCCGAACTGGCGGGCGGAGCTGGTGAAGTTCGCACCGGGTCTTCGGGTGCTGGTGCTCAACGGACCGGACCGGAGAAAGTATTTTCGCTCCATTCCTCACGCCGATGTGGTGATCACTTCCTTTGCCTTGCTTCAGCGTGATATTGAAAAAATACTAGGTTTCCAGTATCACATGATGATTCTCGATGAGGCGCAGTATATCAAGAACCCGCGTGCGAAGGTCGCGCAGGCTGCATGCCGGGTGGTGGCGAGACACCGGCTTTGCCTTTCAGGAACGCCGATCGAGAACCATCTCGGCGAACTCTGGAGCCTGATGCATTTCCTGATTCCCGGCTATCTGGGGACTGAGGACGCTTTCAACCGGAACTTCCGCAAGCCGATCGAAGAGGAGGGCGATGTGGAAAAAAACGCCCTGCTTAAAAAGCGGATCGCTCCTCTGGTTTTGAGGAGAACGAAGGACCAAGTGGCGAAAGAATTGCCGCCGAAAACCGAGATGGTGCATTTGATCGAGTTGCATTCGGATCAGAAGGATCTCTATGAGACGGTCCGCGCGACGATGGACAAACGGGTGCGTGAAGCGATCGCCGCGCGCGGCATCGAGCAATCGCAGATCGTGTTTCTCGACGCCCTGTTGAAGCTCAGGCAGATCTGCTGCGATCCGAGGTTGTTGCCGGAGGATTTCGCGGCAGGGGTGCGAAGCTCGGCGAAGCTGGAGTTTCTCAAGGAGCTGCTGGAGACTCTAGTCGAAGAGGGTCGCAGGATACTTATTTTTTCACAGTTCACGACGATGCTCTCGCTCATCGAGTCGCATCTGGTGAAAACGAAGGTGCCATATCTGAAGCTTACCGGTGGATCGAAAGACCGGGGGAAAATGGTCGAGCAGTTCCAATCCGGGAAGTTTCCGGTGTTTCTCATTTCACTGAAAGCCGGAGGCACCGGGCTGAATCTCACGGCAGCGGATACCGTGATCCACTACGACCCGTGGTGGAACCCGGCAGCGGAGGCACAGGCGACCGACCGCGCCTACCGGATCGGGCAGGATAAACCGGTGTTCGTGCACAAGCTTCTCTGTCAGGAAACGGTCGAGGAGCGCATCCATCGCCTTCAGCAGGAGAAAGCGAAACTTGCCGAAGGATTGCTGGCGGATGCGGATGTGGTCAGGAAGCTCGATGCCTCGATGGTGCGCGAGTTGCTTGGGGGGTGAAAAATCTAAATTCTTGCCCTTGCATCTTCGTCAAGTGAAGTTCATCATATTTACTTCTCGACGCTGAGTCAGCTCAAGAATTTACCAACATCCATCATCATGAAAAAGCGATCCAAACAAACCAAGACCAAGCACGAGTGGCAGCCCGAGGAGTTATCGCAGCTTGGTGAAATCCCGGATGCGGAACTCGCGCGCCGCATTGGAATTCGAACCGCCGTGGTCTCGAGAAAACGCTCTTCCATGGGAATCGATCCTTCAAGCCTGTCAAAAAGGCTGAAGTGGACTCGCAAAAATCTAGCTATGCTGGGAAAGCGGTCGGACAGAGAGGTCGCTAGTATTATGAATGCTTCCTCTGGAAGAGTCGCGGCAAAACGCCTTTCCCTCGGCATCGAATGCTACGCGACATCTTCCAAATCCTGGCATACATGGACTGACAAGGAAATCGCGATGCTTGGCCAGGACTACGATCCGGGAGTCGCACGGAAAATCGGCATCTCGGTCTCATGTGTGACGAACAAACGCCGACAGCTAGGCATCCGAAGTTTCTTAAGACGCAAGGCAGTGAGTCGACCGCGCCGCTCGCTTTCCGATTGGAAGGCCGAGGAAATCGCCCTGCTCGGGACAATGACAGACAAGAATGTAGCCGCACGCCTCGACCTGTCACCTAGTACAGTGCGCCTCAAGCGCCTCTCGCTTGAGATACCTCCTTTCCGCAAGAGGGCGTCTTCCCCCGGCATCTGGACTCCCGATGTGATGGCTCGGATCGTAAAGGAATCAGGAGCTGAACTAGCCAAGGAACTCGGCGTCAGCCGCCAGCGCGTTTATCAGAAACGGAAGGAGCTTTTGGAGCGGTGAGTCTAACCATTGCATGAGTTAAGGAAGCCTCGCCGGATCAGCCTTGCTATTTTTGAATAGCTTGCGCGGTTGGGGTAAGAGTTCATCTTGGTATATATGGATACACCGAAAATCAAATTGAAGAACGGCACGGAGATACCGGCCTTGGGGCTTGGCACATGGCAGGCGGAACCCGGCGAAGTTGGTGAAGCGATCATCAGCGCGCTCAAGGCGGGATACCGGCATTTCGATTGCGCGGCGATTTATGGAAACGAGAAAGAGATCGGTGCTGCGTTTGCGCGAGCGTTCAATGAGGGGATGGTGAAGCGCGAGGATATCTGGGTGACCTCGAAGCTCTGGTGCGATTGCCACGGGAAGGAGCATGTCATGCCGGCGTTGCGGCAGACGCTGTCGGATCTGAAGCTCGCGTATCTCGATCTCTACCTGGTGCACTGGCCGATCGCTCTGAAGCATGGGAAGACCTTTCCAGAACAGCCCGGGGATTTTCTGAAGCCGGAGGAAGCGCCTCTCACAGAAACCTGGTTGGGGATGGAAGAGTGCCGACGTGAGGGTCTCGCCAGACACATCGGGGTTTCAAACGTGAGTGCGGCACGACTCGAAAACCTCATCGCTGCTGCTGATCATGCTCCGGAAGTGAACCAGGTGGAGTGCCATCCGTTTCTGACGCAGAGGGAACTGCTCGACGCCTGTGACAAACACGGCGTGGTGCTGACCGGATATTGTCCTCTGGGTTCGGGTAAATCGAAGGACGGTGATACGCCGGATATTTTCGATAACGAAACGATGGCGGGAATAGCGAAAGCCCACGATGCCTCACCCGCTCAGATCGCGCTGGCTTGGGCGGTTCGCCGGGGAGCCGTTGCGATTCCGAAATCAACCAATGCAAAACGACAGAAGGAAAATCTGGCGGCAGCGGAGATAATCCTAAGCGAAACGGAGATGAGTGAAATCGAATCGCTGGACCGGGGATACCGTTATATCGACGGCTCGATTTGGACGGAGAACGACTCTCCATACAGCCTCGAATGGTTGTGGCAGGGTGGGGACCTCGGCTGAGCGGTATTTGAAAACGGGTGGCTTTTAAAACACTTTGCGAGTATATTCAGGTAGCATGAAAATTTTATTCGTTTGGTTTTCTCTGACGCTGGGGGTCGCCTTGGGTGCAGGTGAATCCTATTCACTAATTACCGAAGGGAGTGGTGCCGACGGCGTGGAGGAGCGCCGGGCGGAGGCCATGGGTAAAAAATTTCAAAGTTTCGAGACCATGAAGGGGAGGATCTATGAGGACGTGAAGATCACGGAGATCAATGATGGCGGTATTTCCTTCACTCATGCGGCCGGAGCGGCGAGGTTGCGCTTCGAGGACCTTAGCCCGGAGCAGAGAAGGTATTTCGGGATAACAGAAGACGCCGCCGTTGAGTTCTATCGGAAGGAACGGGAAGCGAGGTTGGCCTACGAAAAACGGGTCAAGGAAGCCGAGGTGGCGAGGAGAAAAGCTGCCGAAGAGGAGGCTGAGGTGCGGCGTGTGGCAGACGAGCAAGCGGCACAGGCGCGTGCCGAACGGTCAGAAGCACTGTCGTTTCGAAATATTCCGACTCTGCCTGAAGTGAAACGGGTGGACAGTCGTGATTTTTCAAGACGAAGCTATACAATCCGCAGATCCTCATACGGATACCCCAGCTACTACTATTCTAGTTGTTACCCGCGTTTTCGCTCATATCAGAGCGTTTCTTTCGGATGGTCGCGAGGGTATTGCGGTTCGCGCACTGCGGGATTCGTGATCCGCAGGTGAGAATTTGAAGCACCGGATCGCGGAGGGGGAGATTGATTATCCAACAGTTCGATCTAATCTTACCTCCCTCTTGGCTTTCGCTTTGTGGCGGTCTTTTTCGGGGAACGGGATATTAATTTTTTGGGCTTCACCGTCTGACTTTCGCGGGTGCGCTTGCGCCAGTCCTTTTTGGCAGGTTTAGCTTCCTTGGCTTGGGGGGCTGATTTCGCGTGGTAGTCGAAGTTCCTCAGGCGCTTCCGCTTCAAACGCTGGCTGATCGCCATTTCCAAGATGCCGAGCAGATTGAGATCTCCTTTCGGGACGAAGCTGATTGCCTCGCCTTGGTGCTCGGCGCGGCCGGTGCGGCCGATTCGGTGGATGTAGTCTTCCGGGTTCACCGGAAAATCGTAGTTCACCACGTGACTCACGCCGTCGATATCGATGCCGCGGGCAACGATGTCCGTGGCGACCAGAACATCGACCGTGCCATCCTTGAAATTCTGGAGGGCTTTGTTGCGCTGGTCCTGGGAGCGACTGGAATGCAGCCTGGTCACTTTGACCCGGTGCTTTTTCAGGAAATCCGTCAGGCGGTTCGCACCGTCTTTCATGCGGACGAAAACCAGTACGCGGGTGAATTTGAGATCTTTAAGTAGCTCCAAAAGTAGCGCGTCCTTGAGGTGGGGCGGGACTTCGTAAACGGACTGATCCACGGTATCCGCCGGATTGCTTCTGTCACCGATCTGAATCCTGTTGGGTTGATACTGAAATCGTTTCGCAAGCGACTCGATCTCCCTCGGGAAAGTGGCGGAAAACATCAGTGTCTGCCGGTGCTTCGGAAGTGATTCGACAATGGTCTCGATGTCCGGCAGGAAACCCATGTGAAGCATGCGATCAGCTTCATCCAGGACCAGAACCTCGAGGTTTCCGAAATCAATCTTGTGACGACCGATCAGATCCATGAGTCGGCCGGGAGTGGCGACGATTACATGGGCTCCTTTGCGGGCCGCTTTGATTTGATCGGCTTCATCGACCCCGCCGTAGATGGCAGCTACCCGCACCGGTAAATATTCGCCGTAGGCATTTATTTTTCCGGCTATTTGCACAGCCAACTCCCGGGTTGGAGCCAGAATCAGCGCTTTCGTCCCGCTGAGCTTGTCCTGTGATTTGCGCAGGTAGAGCAGTTGGAGAATCGGGATGGCGAATGCCGCAGTCTTGCCTGTGCCGGTTTGAGCAATGGCGACCAGATCCTTTCCTCCCATCGCCTTGGGGATGGCGGCGATCTGGATAGGGGTCGGCTGGGTATATCCCGTTTTTTGGATGGCGCGGAGAATTCCTTTCTCAAGCCCGAAATTGGTGAACGGCATGAGGTGGACCTTAAACGGAGAAGATTGCGAATGACACGGATATAAAACTTGCGAGACGTCTCGGAGATTGGAGTTTGCGGATGTCAGAGCCTGCCAACTGCGAAAATTTCCCATAACTTTGAAAAATCGGCTTTACAAACAGTGTGCTAGATCTAGGGTGCGCGCCCCGCTACCGAGTCGGTAGTTGTGAATTCCAAATAATTTTCGCCATGAGAGTACTTTCTTCACTTGCCTCCGCCAAGCGCCGTCACGCCGATTGCCAAGTTGTCAGCCGTAAGGGCACAAACTACGTGATCTGCAAGACCAACCCCAAATTCAAAGCCCGTCAGGGAGCGACCAAAGGGACGCGCCTTTCCAAGAAGGGTGTAAAATAATTTCCTGCCACTGTTTTCATAGTTTTTTAGTTTTTAGGGGCGATCCGAGTGGGTCGCCCCTTTTTTTATGCTGAAAAGCTTTGCGTATCTTTAGGGATCAGCGGGGAGAAGCGGTCTCCATCGGTTCACAAAGAAGGATGCTTCCTATTTCTCTGCGGTGCTTCCTTCAAGGAGAGCGTCCACGGTCAGATCGACGAATGATCCTGGGAGTCCGGTGTATTCGATGGTTCCTGTCTCATTCAGGACAATCAACAAGGGTCTGGCTGTGATCTTGTATTCTCCAGCGATTTTTTCAGTCGAATCGATGATGTTGTTCCATTTTATGGTTCCGTCTGCTTGGAGTTCGCGGATGCGCGCGAGAGATTCAGGCGTGATCCCGATTATCTCCACCGGTTTGCCAACATATTTGTCGACCAGTCGGTTGGTAAGTTGGATCACTTTATCCGTTTCAGCGGTCTTGGCGTCCCAGAATAGAACGATGGTGACCTTGCCTTTGAAATCGGAAAGCTGGACGACTCGGCTTCCGACATCAGAGCCTGAAAAATTCGGTGCGACGCGACCTTTTGAAAGGTAGCGGATGACGTAAAGCTCGTCGGCTGCGATGTCGGCTACGCTGGCAGAACCGATCGTCTGGTCGGCGGCATTGATGATTGCGAGGCGGAGGTAGTTCAGGCGTTTTTTCATCACCTCCGGCGCGTCACCAATATTTTTCAGTAGCAGTGCGGCTCCGAGAGCGGCGACCCCTTGGGTGACCTTGTCAGGATTTTCGGTAATGATTTTTTCCAGTAGTGGAAGTGCGTGGGGTTCTCCGCTATCAGCCAAAGCGATGCAGAACGCTCCGATTCCCGGCTTTTTCAGGTGGCTTTCAGTGAAGGTTTTGATGATGCGTTGGCGTTCCTGGGCAAAGGCCGGGCCAACATTTCCGTCGGGACGAACGGCAGTAAGGTTTCGCGTGATGTTCAGGAAAAATGCTGCGTAAGGAATGGTCCAATCCTGCTCAAGCGAGGGGGCGATATTGCGCCAAAGCTCCGTGGCGGTGACGGCAGGATCCGGTCTGTTTTCCCAGAGTGTCTGTTTTTCTGCGGGTGTTTGCGCGATCTTCAGTTTCAGCTCCCATGTTTCCGAGGAAAGCTCGTAGGCGCGCTTGACGCGTTCCGCTTCGTTCGGAGAAGCGTAGGCATGACATGTCGCGAAGAGGGCGATGAGAACAATAAATTTGGGCATTTCAGGGGTGGCTCCTTGGAGGGGAAGTATCAGTCCGATGGATCGATTGTTCAATAGCGTATGTGTCCGGGCCAGGAATGCAAACGCCCCGTGTCCAAGTTGGACACGGGGCGCTGCGGATATTTCTGTTCGCGTGCGAATCGCTTACTCTTCGATCAGGGTGACGCTGCCGTCCTGCAGGGAATAGAGTGCACCGACGATCGTGATCTTTCCTTCCTTTTCAAGGTCGGAAAGAACTTTGCTGCGCTTGCGTATGTCGGCGACTGTCATGCGGACGTTCTTATCGACAACTGCGGCGACGAAATCCTTGTTCTTGGAGTTCTTGTCGTCCGCTTCGAAGCCTTGCACAGCATTGACAGCGGGTTCGATCTCCGCGAGGAGTTCCGTCAGGTTGCCGAGTTTCACGTGGTCGCAGGCACCTTTGACCGCTCCGCATGCTTCGTGACCGAGGACGAGGACGAGTTTGGCACCGGCAGCGGCGGTGGCGAACTCCATGGATCCGAGCTGGGATACATCCTCGATGTTTCCGGCCACGCGACCGACGAAGATGTCACCGATTCCTTGGTCAAAAACCTGTTCCACCGGGACCCGTGAATCGACGCAGGAGAGGATGTAGGCCTTGGGATTCTGGCCGGTCGAGGTCGCCTCGATCCGGGCTTCGATATTGGGGGCGCTCACCTCACCGGCGACATAGCGTTTGTTTCCCTCCATCAGGTCTTTAAGAACTGCGGCGGGAGTGAGGGCCTTCTGCTCTTCGGCAGTCGGTGGCAATGTCTCGGATCCCAGAGCGATCGAGAACAAAGAGACCGAAACGAGAGAGGCGACGAGTGATTTTGATGGCTTCATAGGTGTTGTTCGTTTGAGATTATCTATCGTTATGAGTGATAATCCGTAAAAAACGTAACACGAAAACAATAGCGCTCATCAAGTTTTTTCCGAATTCGAACGATTTTTCCCGATGGTGCGGGATTAGGTCCAGGACCAGTTGAACACGAGCTCGATATCCGGATGAAGTGAGTGGTGGACAGGGCAGCCGCGGGCGGCGCTTTCGAGCAGTTTGCGCTCGGGATGACTTTCTGGAAGCGGTATTTGAAGATCGACTTCGAGTTTGGATATACGGCGCGGAGTATCTTCGGACATGTGCTTGCGGACTTGAATGTCCATTCCCTCAAGTGAGATGCCTTTTCTCTCAGCGACGATTCCCATCACCGTTGCCATACAGGCGCCAAGAGCTGTTGCTACAAGGTCGGTAGGCGAGAAGGCTTCTCCTTTGCCGTTGTTATCAACAGGAGCATCCGTGGTCAGGACATTGCCGGAGGGGAGGTGGGTAGCGGAGCAGCGCAAGCCACCCTGGTAAGACAAATTGATCGTTATCATGGAGTTGGAATTTCGGGTGGGTTCTCCTCTTCGAGTTCGTATTCTTGAAGGTCAGCTTGATCTGATAGAGGTTCGGTTTTAGACAGGACGACACGGAATCCATAATAGGAACCGTGGAAGTCAGGCGGCACTGGATTACGCCAGCCGACGAGTAAATTTTCCTTCAGGTAAGTGTTCCAACCAGCTCCGCGCAGGACTCCGAGAGGGCCTGTGGCGGTCGCGGAAATATCGTCTGACACCCATTCCTGCACGTTTCCGCTGAGGTCTTGCAGTCCCAGGGCGTTGGGGGCGAATGAACCCGCAGGTGAGGTTCGTGGAAAGCCATCGTCATAGTTCGGAATAACTCTCTCGGCTGTGACGCCTGCCATCTCGGCGGCGGTGGCATCCGCGTAGTTTGCGAAGGCGTTAGGTGGCGGCCAAGTGGTCCCCCAAGGGTAAAGGGTCGACTTGTTGGCATCCCGCTGGCCGGGCCCGTCGCCAATTTCCAATTCGAGGCCAGCCATGAGGCTCCACTCGACATCAGTGGGCAGTCGGTAGCGGTGAGACTGGGCGATACGTTCCTCTCCACGTTCCTTTTCTGTGAGCCATTTGCAGAATGCCTCCGCGTCCGAGCGTGAAACGTAAACAACCGGATGATCCGGGGTTTGCTCAAAATCGGGTAGGCGCGGACTTTCGTATTTTGCTTGTCTGACGAAGATTCGATAGTCTTTCACTCGAGTTTCGAAAACTGAAACCATCAGATCCGGCCCGATCGGTTCGAAATTCATTCCTATTCCGTTTTGCCAGGATTTCGCGAAGACGACCCCTTGGTTCTTTTCCAGAATCGCGGTGAGCGGGAGGTTTTCTCCGGCTTCTACTTCGGCATTCAGTGTCAGGGGCTTGTAACCTTCCAGGATGATGAGCAGTTCCAAAGGGCCTGGCTTTACTTTAGAAATCAACAGGGTGTTTTCCGTGGATCCCACCCCGACGCCATTCAGGTAAACCTCGGCTCCGGGTGGCTCGGTGTTCAGTTGCACTCCGCCGTATATGTATTCTCCCACGACGATTCGGAAGGGTCTGAGATTTTCCCGTTTCGCTCGCTGGCTAAGTTTGGCGCTGTCGAAAGAACGATCGACTTCAGCGGTGACTTCGTTGTCCTGGGTGAGAAACCCTTCCTGGATGCCGTTTCCGCGGACCCAGTCGATGAAGGCGATGATATCCGGTTGTTGTGCGAGGACAACTTCAGATGGTTTGCCTTTTTCGGATATCGAGATGTATTCCACCGTTTTCTGCGGGCGCTTCGAGAACTCCAGAAACTCCTGCCAAATCTTTTTTGATATGAAACGGGAGCTAACATGTTTGTCCCCGACAGGAAGGTAAGTGAGTCCCAGTTGGTCTTCCCATTTTTCGCCCGGCACCGGTGGTGAGAAATTCATCAGTTCGCCGAAGATCAGCATCGGCTCGGTGACTGCCTCCTCGGAGACCGTTGCGATGACCGTTAGCGGGCGGTAGCCCTTTTTCCTTACCACATAGCTGACTTTACTCCCGACCCGCGCGCGCAGCGTTCCGGTGGAGGTCGGCGTGATGCCAACCAAGGTCCCATCATTGGTGAAAACCTCGGCTCCCTCCGGAGTGGTGACGACCCGGATCAAGCCTTCGGCGACTTCGGCTTTCGGAGGGGTCGGTTGATTCCAAGGGAGCCATTTGCTGTCTTCCAATGCGACCCAGGAAGCCCAACCGGTGAAACCCAGAAGCATGATAGTCATCCCCCAAATCGAAACCCCGCGCTTGCGCCTGCGCTTTCCGCGTTGGAGGTTGTGCAGAGCGGATGCGAGTTCAGCCGCAGTGGATATCTTGCGCTTGCTGATTCGAGGTTCGCAGATATCGCAAATGATCTTGTTCAATTCCAGCCAGCGTTTCCGCTCGAGGCCGGTGGGCAGTTCGTCAGGTAACTCGGGGAAATCCAGCCTGTCCTTTCCGGTAGCGATTTCATAGAGGACCTTTCCAAGAGAATAGACGTCCGCCTGCGCCGATCCCGGTCCCTCCGGCGGAACGAAGCCCTCGGTCCCCACAAAGGTCCGCTGGTCGCGTGTGGCAACCAGACCGATGTCCGCCAGTTTGGCTTTTCCGTTAACGAAAATGACGTTGGAGGGCTTCACATCGCGATGCGCAAGGTCGCACTCATGGAGGTGGTTGAGGGCTTCGGAGAGCCGCACCCCGACATCGATGCAAAGACCTGTTTCGAGCCGCACACCAGCAGTTCCATCGGCACGCAGGGTGCGTGCTTCATACTCTATCGGGTTGATATCCTGGCCGGTGTGGACGTCGTCACCCAGCTCCATCACGTAGTAGTAGAAGGAAACCCCATCCGGACTGCGGCCGACGTGGAGTATGTTTACCAATGCCGGATGGTCCCGGGAAATAGGCTCGAACTTGAGGATGCCATCGAACTCGCGCTCGAAGGTTCTCTCATCGTCGAAATCTTCCCGCCAGACGACTTTCACAGCGCGCATGGCACCGGTGACACCACGTGCCATCCAGACTTCACCATAGGCCCCGCCCCCGATTTTCCGAAGGACTTCGTGGTCGGGAATATTCGGATGGCTACGTTTAGGGGCGGGCATTTTTTATTCCGTCTCGTCTTCCAGTTTAGCGAGTTCCTTTTTCAAAACTGCTCCGACGCGGTGTTTGGCAAGATAGACCTGGGCCATGCTCACGTTGAGTTTTTCCTGAACTTTTGCGGCATCCCATTGGCGGACGACGTAATAATCGAAAATCTGATATTGCTTCGGAGAGACTTGGGATTTGACGCGAGCCAGGGCGACATCGGCGATGCCTTTTTTCCATTCCACATCCCAGAGTCGTTCGAGCACCTCACCGTTTGGATCCTCGATACGGTCGATAACGGCAGTCTTGCGATCATCATCCCATTCGCCTCCGACCATGGCGGTGTCTTTCTTGCGTTTACGAAATTGGTCGTTGATCCGCCAGCGGGTCATGTTCATGAGCCAGGTTTTGAAAGAGCCCTGCTCGGGATCGTAGAGTTTCTTCTTACTTTGCTTCGCAATTGAGAGAATCGTTTCCTGCACGCAGTCGAAAGCTTCCTCGGAGCGCAGGCCGGCCTTGATGGCCACGGAATATATCAGTCGCCAGTAGGTTTGATAAAACTCGTCCCAAGTGCGCTGGTCCTCCCAGTTGTCCAATCGGGCTATGAGGCTTTTGCGAGTCTTCGCGTAAGCCTGGGTGGTCACCTTGTCTTCCTTGGCCGGTTTTTCGTCTTTCTCATCGGACATTGGTAAATGTTTAGCATCTGAATCGCTCATTGTCTTTCTCCAAAAGCCCGGAATTTTTAGCTCAGCTCAAATAACCCGTTGACGGAGACTCACGCAGGGTCTTTTCCCAGAAATACCGGCGAAATATCACCTTTACGGCTGCGGTGAGTGGTACCGCGAGCAAGGCACCGACGAAACCTCCCAGGACCAGGGACCAGAAAAGCATGGAGAAAATGACAGTCAGGGGGTGGAGGCCGACCGAATCACCGACGATTTTCGGAGCGGTGAACAGGGAGTTGATCTGCTGCACGCCGATGAAAATCAGGACCACGCAGCCGACATAAGGCCACGGATCGAGGTCAAAGGGTGCACGGACCGTCTGGGCGTGGAGGTAGGCGATGATGCAGGAAGGAATCAGGCAGAGGATATTTCCGATGTAAGGGATCACGCCGAGGATTGCCATAAACACGCCGATGAGCAGTGCGTAAGGTAGATCGAAGAAAAACAGGGCGATGCCTACGAGCAATCCGTCAATCACACCGACCACCACCTGTCCTCGGAAAAAGGAGATGAGATATCCGTTGATTTCCTGAAGGGTGGAGACCAGCTCGGTCTTGAAGCGGGAGGCGCGCAGCGGGACGTATTCATGCCAGTGCTCGCGAATCGAGACGGAGTCTTTGAGGAAGAAAAACAGGTAGATCGGCACCATGATCATCCCGAGAACAAGGCCTAGGAAGCCGAGGAATTTCGAAGAACCGACCGAAACCCAGCGCTTCGCCATGTCCAGGAGTTCGTCCTTGTAATCGTAGAGGGTGCGCCCGGCGCGGGTGCGCCAGAAGAAATCCAAGGAATCAGGGCTTTTGCTGCCTCCGGCATAGGCGATCGGTTCACCCCCATCGGTGGTTTCGGTGAGTAACCAGCCGAGCGGGCCGTTTTTGTTGTCTCTTCTCAGAGTGTGCAGGGAACGGGCCAGTGCCGGTCCAAGATCCGGTTCTGTTTCGTCCACAAGTGCGGGCTTTACCGGCTCCTCTTCCCCCCCCGTCGGGTCGGCTGGGGCAGCATCGGTTTCGTTGATTTCGACTGCGGTGGCGGATGTATCAAAAGCGACAGTTCCAACTTCCTCGATTGGGGGCCCGTTCTGGACAACCTTTTGAAAAAAACTTCGTCCGCCCTGAATGGCCGGTATGACTGCGGCTACCAGGAGCGTGGCGGCTACAAGGACTCCAAAAAACACGGTGATTACCGACCAGAACCGGGTTAAGCCGCGTTTTTCGAGAATACGAACGACCGGATCGAGCAGATAGGCGATGATTCCGGCCACCACCAGCGGCACCAGCACCGGCTGCAGGAAACCGAAAATTTGACCGATCAGCCACACAAGCCCGATAAGCAGCGAGCCGAGAACCAGCATGCCTAGACCGGTCGCCGCGCTCCAGATTGTCTTTTGTTGGAATCTCGTCGGATATTTCATTGACGGGCATTTCCTATATGGTTCCTCCGAAACCGACAACCATTCTTATCTGCCGATGAAATGTTCGCTCAATCACCCGCCATTGATGCGGGATCGAGGGCGTCTTCGAGTTGTCCGGTTGTGATGCCGAGCTCGGCGATCTGTTGCTCGCAAAGATTGCGAATGGTTTTACCGGTTTTCATTGATTCCTTGGCGATCGCGGCGGCTTTGTCGTAGCCGATCAAGGGGACCAGGGAGGTGACCATGGAGAGCGATTGCTCGATGAGTTCTTCGCAGCGTGCTTCGTTCGCGGTGATGCCGTCGACGCATTTTTCTGCGAAAGCGGTCGAGGCGGATGCGAGCAGGCGGATTGATTCGAGGACGGTTTGGCCGAGCAGTGGCATGAACGTATTGAGCTCGAACTGGCCGTTCGCGCCGCAGAAGGTGACGGTCGTCTGGTTTCCGAAAACCCGGGCTGCGACCATAGTCAGCGCCTCGCAGAGCACCGGGTTCACCTTTCCCGGCATGATAGAGGAACCTGGCTGAACGGCGGGGAGGCTGATCTCGCCGATGGAACAGCGCGGGCCGGAGCCAAGCAGGCGGATGTCGTTGGCGATCTTGAAAAGGGAGGTGGCGATGGCATTGAGTTGGCCGTGAGCCTCGACGAGCGCGTCGCGCGCGGCCTGGGCTTCAAAGGAATTTTCGGCGTGATGAAATTCGAAGCCGGTGCGCTCGTTGAGGAGCGCGATGGTTGTTTCGGGAAATTTCTCGTGGCGGTTCAGGCCGGTGCCGATCGCCGTGCCACCAAGCGGGATTTCGAGCAAGGCCTTGATCGCGTTTTGGCAGCGGCCCACCCCGCGTTCCGCCTGTTTCGCGTAGCCGGAAAATTCCTGGCCAAGCCGCATCGGCACCGCATCCATCAGATGGGTGCGACCGATTTTCAGGACGTGATTGAATTCCTCTGCTTTTGCGGAAAGAGATTTTTCCAAAACCTCCAAGGCCGGGATCAGCGTGTCGCGCAACTCCGCGCATGCGGCGATGTGTATCGCGGTGGGGAAGGTGTCGTTGGAGGATTGGCCGAGGTTGACGTGGTCATTGGGATGAACTTCGTGTCCGGATTGGCGGCAGAGAGTGGCGATAACCTCGTTCGCGTTCATATTCGTCGAGGTGCCGGATCCGGTCTGATAGACATCGACAGGAAAATGGGAGTCGTGTTTTCCGAGAAAGACCTCGCGCGCGGCGGCGGCGATGGGTGCCGCGAGTTCATGGGGGAGTGTGCCTAGCTTCGCATTCGCGAGTGCCGCAGCTTCCTTGATCAAGCCGTAGGCATGTATGATTGCCGGAGACATAGTTTGGCTGGATATGGGAAAATTCTCCACCGCCCGCTGGGTCGAGGCTCCGTAGAGCGCATCTGCCGGCACGGCGAGCTCGCCCATGGAATCGTGTTCGAGACGTTTTTCAGGCATCCTCCAAGAAACCGCCGATAGGGTTCATCCGCAACACGGAAATCCGGGTAAGCCTGTCCCTGATTCGCTTATCATGCGAAAGATCCCTGTTGGATCTGGTAGACCATTCTCCAAAGGACATCGACCTCACCGTTCTTGATCAGGGAAACGGGGGCCTTCCTTTCGAACGCAGGATTTGGCATCATCAAGCAAGCCATCGGCTTCCGGCGTTTCCTGCTGCGTGGCCAGGAGAAGGTGGATCCCGTGACTCGATACCACTACAAGCGGTATCCGAGAGTTCCGAGCGTCAATATATTGGTCTGTTATCGGAAAATCTCTAATCCCGACAGGCTGCTAGGACCGGTGTATTTCGCCCCGTGGCGGCTCAAAATTGCGCATTTCTTACGATTATCTGGAAGAAGGTTTGTTTTATCCGCAGAGTCCGCTCCATGAAGACGTTCGGGTGGGATGACTGGAAGGGAGACATTCCCGCGACTCTGATGTTCGTGGTGAAGGAAGGCAGGATTCTACTGATCGAGAAAAAGCGCGGCCACGGTGCGGGGAAAGTCAACGGCCCGGGCGGAAAGATCGATCCCGGTGAAAGCCCAATCGAATGCGCCGTTAGGGAAACCCGGGAGGAGCTACTTATCTCCGTGAAAGACTCGCGCAAGGTCGCTGAGCTGTGGTTTCAGATGTCCGACTATCCGAGCCTGCTCTGCCATGTTTTCCTTGCCGAGAAATTCGATGGGGAACCAACCGAGACGGAAGAAGCGGTGCCGCTTTGGGTGCCGCTGGATCAGATCCCGTACGAGCGAATGTGGGAGGACGACAGGCATTGGCTACCGCTGGTGCTGGCGGGCGAAAGCGTGCTGGGCAAGTTCGCCTTCGAGGGAGAGAGGATGATATCGCACGAAATCATTTCCTGCGCCTGGGATATAGAATAGACTGGTTGCCAAAAGTCCGTGCGTTTAAACCGTATTTTGGTTATTGGAGGGGCTGACGCTGGTCTGCCCCTCCTCGGCGATTTTTTCCATGAGCTAGGCGTATGTACGATTTGTCCAGAAAATCTCCTGACGGATTTTCGAGCTTATGCGTAACTCCGGACGGAGAGCTTCACGGTTTCATACTCCAGCTCTTCCTTGTGAAGTGTCGGGGTCTTGCCGGGGCCGTGGTATTCCCAGGCGGAAACGTAGGCGTAAGTCTCGTCGTGGCGTTTCGCTTCGCCGGGTTGAGTCTTGCCTTCTTTGACCTCCGGACTCTCCTCGGTGAACTGATGCTCGGCGCGGAAGTGGCCGCCACAGGATTCTTCGCGCTGGAGGGCGTCATGGCACATGAGCTCGCCGAATTCGAGGAAATCGGCGACGCGGCCGGCTTTTTCCAACTCCATATTCGCGGTGTCGCCGGTGCCGGGGATGCGGACGTCGTTCCAGAATTCCTCGCGGATCTGTGGGATGCGCTCGAGTGCTTCGGTGAGGCCTTCGGCGGTTCGTTCCATGCCGCACTTGTCCCACATGACTTTGCCGAGGTCGCGGTGGAAAGAATCGACCGTGCGTTTGCCTTGGATCGAGAGCATTTTGGAAATGCGCTCGCGGACTTCGCCTTCCACTTGGGCGAAAGCAGGATCGGAGGTGCTGACCTCTCCGGCCTTCTGCGTCGCGAGATAGTTCGCAATGGTCGTCGGAATGACAAAATATCCGTCGGCTAGGCCCTGCATGAGTGCGGACGCACCGAGGCGGTTCGCGCCGTGGTCGGAGAAATTCGCTTCGCCGAGGACGTGAAGGCCGGGGATGTTGGACATCAGGTTGTAGTCAACCCAGAGGCCGCCCATCGTGTAGTGCACGGCGGGGTAGATCATCATTGGGCGCTCGTAAGGATTTTCTCCTTCGATTTTCTCATACATCTGGAAGAGGTTGCCGTAGCGTGCGCGGATCGTGTCCTCGCCGAGGCGCTTGATCGAATCGCGGAAATCGAGATAGACACCGAGGCCGGTGGAGGCGACTCCGCGGCCGTCGTCGCAGCACTCTTTCGCGGCTCGTGAGGCGATATCGCGGGGAGCGAGGTTTCCGAAGGAAGGGTATTTCCTTTCAAGGTAGTAATCGCGGTCGTCTTCTGCGACATCCGCCGGATTCATCTCTTTTTTGCGAAGTTTCTCGGCGAGTTCCTTGGATTTCGGGACCCATATACGGCCGTCGTTGCGGAGCGACTCGGACATGAGGGTGAGCTTCGACTGGTAATCACCGGAAACCGGGATGCAAGTCGGGTGAATCTGGGTGAAACATGGATTTGCCATGAGTGCGCCGCGTCTGGAGGCGCGCCATGCGGCCATGACGTTGCAGCCCATCGCGTTGGTGGAGAGGAAAAAGACGTTTCCGTAACCACCGGTGGCTAGGATGACCGCGTCCGCAGCATGGGTGGAGATCTGGCCGGTGTTGAGATCGCGGACGACGATGCCCTTGGCGTGGCCATCGACTTTCACGAGGTCTAGCATTTCCGTGCGCGGGTACATTTTCACGCCGCCCTTGTGTATCTCCTTTTCGAGCGCTTGGTAGCAGCCGATGAGGAGCTGTTGCCCGGTCTGGCCGCGTGCGTAGAAGGTGCGGGACACCTGCGCACCGCCGAACGAGCGGTTGTCTAGCAGTCCGCCATATTCGCGGGCGAATGGCACGCCCTGCGCGACGCATTGGTCGATGATGTTGTTGGAAACTTCGGCGAGACGATAGACATTTGCCTCACGGGAGCGGAAGTCTCCACCTTTGATCGTATCGTAAAAGAGGCGGTAAACCGAGTCGCCGTCGTTGCGGTAGTTTTTCGCGGCGTTGATTCCGCCTTGGGCGGCGATGGAGTGGGCGCGGCGTGGGGAGTCCTGGTAGCAGAAGCATTTCACCTGATACCCGAGTTCCGAGAGAGTGGCTGCCGCAGCACCACCAGCCAGCCCAGAGCCGACGACGATGATGTTGAACTTCCGCTTGTTGGCCGGGTTGATGAGCTTGGAGTTCATCTTGTGGCTGGACCATTTCTGATCCAGTGGACCGGCGGGGATTTTGCTATCTAGTGACATGGCGGTGAATGAGTGGTCTGGGGAATGAGCGGTTCAGCAGGGTTCTTGCGGACGATCTGATTTTTCCAAAGGCTTGACGAAACGGGGGTCTCCCGCTTCACGAGCTTGCAAGGAACGACCGAGCGCAACCACATCGAATCCGAATGCGGCGGCAATTTCCATCTTGTGGCGGCGGACTTCGGCGATCACGGGATCGGCAACAGGTTTGGGGTTATCAATCGTCTTCATCGTTTTGGAGGAGTTCTTCGGGGCTGCACATCACGGGAAGCTCAAACCCCGCCCGCCCGACGGCATCCCTGAGTCGGTCGCGGAGAAACGGATTGGCGATGTGTTTGAAATTCCAAGTCACAAGGTAGTCGATGCGATGGAAGGATGCCACCGCAATATGGAGAGCGTCTGGAGCCGCCTTTGCGGGGACGATTCCGGATTCCAGCAGGATGCGGGCGAGTTCCAAGGATTCGTCCGGCAGAGGCAAGAGCTGTATTGGTTCGAGAAGGCGCGGTCGTTCTTCAGCCATTCTTACATCACCCTTTCCCGCTTCATCTATGGTTGTGAGGGATGTGAAAAGATTCAATCCGGAGCACCCGCCGTCCCACCATTTTCTTGTCGCCGCAAGCTTTGACACTTGGAAAAGGCTGGATGAAGCCCACGCCACATAGTAGCTCGGAATCGTAGTCTCAATGTAAGCGGTTGCCATGAAAGTCGATGGTTGGGAGAATGCTTATTTCACAAATCCGAGAAAGATGGAGACAGGGACGGAGATGAAGCCGACCCAGATGATGAGCGAATAGCTGACCGAGATTTTATGGATCAGGCCCTGCGCTTTTTTCGAGCGCCAGCCCAGTGTCTGGAAAACCGAACCGACTCCGTGGCTTAGGTGCGAGCAGAGCAAAGTCATCGCGATGATATAGAACAGGACGACAAAGAAATTGAGGAACCCAGCCGAGAATCCCGCGATCACCATACCATAGGGATCGGTTTCTCCCAGTTCGGCGAGGTGGGAATTCACGCGGACGGTGAAGTGAAGAATGTGGAAGATGACGAATGCGAGTATGGTCAAGCCGCTCCAGATCATGATCAGCGAGGATTTTTTCGCCTGTATCGTCTGCTTGTATTCATAGTCGATCTTGCGTGCCGCCTTGTTCTGCCGGGTTAGGGCGACCGTCGCCACGACATGCAGCCCGACAGCGACGAGAAGGCCGATTCTGGCAACCCAGATCAGGGAACCGTGGCCTGCGCTGTGCAGGAATTCCGCATATTCATTGAATGCTTCGCGGCCTGCGTAGATCAGGAGATTTCCCGTAAGGTGACCGGCAAGGAATAGCACCATCATTATTCCGGTGACTGCGACGATCAGTTTTTTTCCGATGGAAGACTGCCAATAGGCGATGGCACTGCGGGTAAGGGCGTTCATTTTTTACAATAAGAGAAATCGGGTCGGCGGTAATCTGAAGCTTGATCGCTAAAATCTCAAACCCTAAAATGTCGATGAAGTGAATTCATCCGCTGAATCGCTTCTCCAAACACGATCCCCGAGCATTTTCCAATGCACATCAGCCCTGCTCCGGCAACTTGCGCTCGCCTTTGCTTTTGTGCCGGAGGTCTTTTGCGTGTTCGAGGTAGACGGAGTCTTCGCCGATGTTGGAGGAAAGGTCCCCGATACGTTCAAGAGAGCGGACGATGAAGATCAGATGGAGGTATTCCTGGCTGCGACCGACGGTGTCCTCAATTCGTTCACCAAACTGAGCGGTTACGCTCTTGTGGATCTTGTCGAGCTCCTTGTCGCGTGCATGGAGGGATGCGCCAAGTGTGCTATTGCCGTCGCTGTAGGAGGAGATCGCGTCGCGCAGGAGGTTGTCCGCAAGCGCGTAGACAGGTTCGACCAAGGTGACGTCAGCCAACTCAGCGGTGGCGATAATCTTTTTTGTGCGCTTGGCGATGTTCACCGCGTGATCCGAAATGCGCTCCAGGTTCATGGAAATTTTCATCGAAGTGACCACCAGCCTCAAATCCGATGCCAGAGGATGGTATTTCACGAGGACATCCATACCGCGTTTGTCGATTTCACGCTCGAACTCATCTACCTCGTCGTCATCCACGATCACGGAATTGGCAAGTTCCCTGTCACGCTTCAGCAGTGCCTGGATAGAGCGCTCAAGGTTATGCCGGGTCTTGGCTGCCATGGTCAGGACGCCACCTTTGAGCTCCTCAAGGGAGGTATCGAAATCTTTGATGATGTGGCGGGAACTGTTCATATAATTACTTAATCCAAAGGAAAGAGAGCCAAGAGTTTGTAAATTTCAAGAAGCTTATGCGGTTTTCGGGCGATAGGCAGGGGCGTCCGAAATCAAGCATGACGGATGTCCCCTGCGGAACTGATGAAAACGACATCCTCTCCGATATTCGCGGCGAGGTCCCCGACGCGCTCCAGGAAACGGGAGATAAAAAGGAGATGCAGAATACTTTCGACGTCACCGCCGCCACTGCCCGCCATGGTCGTGAGACCCTTGGATAGCTTGTTATGGAGTTTATCCACCTTGTCGTCTTCCTCGATGACCTCCATTGCCAACTGAGGATCCGAATTTGTGTAGGCGGTAAGCGCCTTGTTAAGCAAATCGCGGGTCGCTTCGAATAGCGGCTCCACAAGTCTGACTTCCGGGAACTCCCCATGTTTCATGATTTTCCTGCCACTCCTCGCAACATTCACCGCGTGATCACCGATCCGCTCCAGCGACCTGCTGATACTGAGCGTGGAAACAGCGGCGCGGAAATCCGTTGCGACCGGGCTGTAGCGCAGAAGTATGGCCATCCCATTGGCGTCTATCTCTTTCTCTTTCTGATCGATGATATCGTCGTCGGCGATGACATCGTTGCACCGCCCGATATCCTGCTCCAAAAGCCCGTTCACCGAACTTTCAAAAGCTCGCAAGACCAGATTTCCCATCTGGATCAAATCGATGCGGAGTTGATCCAACTCGCTGTCGAAGGAACTCAGAATGTGGTTTGAAGATTCGGGTTGCATGGATGGATTTGCACGGGTTCAGCCGAATCGGCCGCTGACATAGTCTTCCGTCTGGGTCACAGAAGGATTTCCGAAAATCGTGGTGGTGTCGTCATACTCGATGAGTTCACCCAGATAGAAGAAGGCTGTCCGGTCGGAAACGCGGGTCGCCTGCTGCATGTTGTGAGTCACGATGACGATGGTGAATTCTTCCTGAAGCTCGGCGATGAGTTCCTCGATACGGGCGGTGGCAATCGGATCCAGCGCGGAGCAAGGCTCGTCCATCAGGACGATGCGCGGGCTGACGGCGATGGTGCGGGCGATGCACAGACGTTGCTGCTGACCTCCGGAAAGACCGAGCGCACTGGAGTTGAGGCGGTCCTTGACTTCGCTCCATAGGGCGGCGCGCTGGAGAGATTTTTCAACGGCCTCGTCGAGCTTGCTCTTGTTTTTGATTCCTTGGATCCGGAGTCCGTAAGCCACGTTGTCATAAATGCTTTTCGGGAACGGATTGTATTTCTGGAACACCATTCCGACCTGCTTGCGAAGCTCGATGGGATCGACGTCGCCAGCATTGATGTCCTGCCCCATGATGCGAATCTGACCATTGGTGACCTTCGAGGTATCGACCAGGTCGTTCATGCGGTTCAGGCAGCGGAGAAGCGTGGATTTTCCGCAACCGGAGGGACCGATGAGGGCGGTGACCTTTCCGGCGGGGATATTGAAGGAAATGTTACGGAGGATGTTCGTTTTCCCCATATCGTAGCTGAAGGAGACGTCATCGACTTCGATCATAGCTTCCTCCTTGGCAACCGGATTCGGATTGTTCGAGACGTGGCTTCGGGCTGGCTCGCGGTTTTTGTCTGCGGTGTCGGCAGGTTGGTTCATCGGATCGGTATCGGTTGCGATTTCTGCGGTGGCTGTCGGGCGTGATGTTGTGGTTACCATTTCAGTTTTTTGCGGAAGTGAATTCTAAGATATATCGAGAGGGAGGCGAAAAGCATCACCATGAGCATGAAAACGAAGACCGAGCCGTCTTGCATGGCTGCGGTGGCGTCGGTACGCGGGATGCGGGCAGCAACCGTGTAGATATGATATGGCATGGCCTGCACTGAGTCGGTGAGCAAGTCGGAAATCCAGTAAACTCCATCTCCACTTGCCGCATCCCACGGGAGTTTGCCCTTCAGCGCGACGGCTGCGGTGAACATGATCGGAGCTGTCTCGCCAGCTACACGGGTCACTCCCAGAACGGATGCCGTGAGAATTCCCGGAGTGGCGTATGGTAGAACCGCGGTCCGAATGCACTGCCATTTGGTCGCCCCGAGTGCCAGCGAGGCCTCACGGAAGCCTTTGGGAATTGCTTTCAGGGACTCCTCGCACGCGGCGATGATCACAGGTAAAACCATCACGGCGAGCGTAAGTCCACCGGCGATCAGGGAGTTCCCCCACCCTTGGAAACTGAGAAACCCGCCGCCGAAGAACGGGATCCACTCCGCGAACGGAATAGCGAAGATGGATCTCTCGGCATTCGGAGCGGTAGTGAATACCGGAAGCAGGGGAAAGAGACAGAAGAATGCGAACCCGAAGAGGCCGAACACGATGGATGGCACACCGGCGAGGTTCATGATCGCCAGCCGGATCATGCTCACGAAGCGCCCCTGTTTGGCATACTCGTTCAGATATACAGCGGCTGCGATGCCCACAATCAGCGCCGCGACCATGCACACCAGAACCAGCAAGGCGGTTCCCACAAGCGGTCCCGCTATTCCGCCTCCTGAGTAAGCGTTGGCCTTCTTGTTTTCCACTATCGCATCAGGATTCTCCTTGATATATTCGGTGAAATCGGTGGTCGGCATCGAATGCTTCACGCCCTTGCCATCGGTGTATTCCACCAAGGTTTCAGGCATACGGGTGAGGAAATCGGTATTGAGGACCTCTCCGCCTTTTTCCGAGAAGACCGGCATAAGAACCGGCAGTCCCTTCATCGTGATGTTGGCGAAGATGAATAGCGCGCATGCCAGGATCAGATAGGTGAGCAGGGCAAAAAACGCCGCGCCGAGGAAGTCTTTTTTCTTGCGGGCGTTGGTGGTGACTTTGAACGGATTCATACTCGGAAGGTTGTTTATCAAGCAGCGTGACCGAAGCTTCTGATGATGCGCTTGGCGCTGATATTGATGAGCAGGGAGATGGTGAAGAGCACCAGTCCCACGCAGAACAGGGCGCGGTAGTGGATGGTATTTGCGGTGACCTCACCCATTTCCTGGGCGATGATCCCGGTCATGGTATGCGCTGGCTGCGTGATCACTCCGACGCCCAGGCCGAAGTCCGGAATGGCGATCTGGTTACCGGCAACGAGTAGCACGACCATCGTTTCACCAATGACCCTGCCGAATCCGAGGAGAATAGCGGCGAGAATTCCTGAAACGGCGGTTGGGACCACGACCTTGAGCACTGTCTGGAGTTTTGATCCGCCAAGCGCGAGAGAGGCCTCGGTGAAAGATCCGGGGACATTGTTGATGGCATCCTCACAGAGAGTGAACATGGTCGGCACCGCCATGAGGGCCAGAAGAAGACCGGCGTTCAGGATGTTCAGGCGCTCCTGCATCGGGAACCCCGGAATCCATGAAAGCCATGGTTCCTGGCTTACATCGCGCAGCGCTTCGCCGAGAACGATGATCCCGAAGAAACCGAGCACGACCGAGGGGATGGCCTCGATGAGTTCGATGACCGGCTTGATCATGTTCTGCTGGGAGGGTCCTGCGAGACGGTTGACATAGATGGCAGCGCCCAGTGAAAAGGGAATCGCCACAACCAAGGCAATAATAGAGATTAGGAATGATCCGGTGAAAAGGGGCAGGAGTCCGTAAAAGTCATGGAAGGAACTGTTGGTGACCCAGTCTTTTCCGAAGAAGAAGGAACTTAGCGAACCCAACCAACTCACAGGCTTGTCATAGCGCCAATTCTGGGAATCCTCCAGGCTGTTGTCGAGGTAGTCCACAAGGTGCGGGTATTTCTTTCGGATCTGTTGCACCAGATCACCGGCTTCTTTCGATTTGTAATCGTCCGGTAGAGCCGAGACACCAACTTCGAGACCTTGCTTCATCGCGGCGATGGCGGCCACGTGCTTCTCACGGCTTCCCTCGAGAGCCTTGATCCGCTCGGCAAAGGGGAAATTCTCACGGATCGTGATCGCGTCGGCCTGCTCTTTCAGTCTCGCCCGATCTTCCTCGGTCTTCGCGTTTTTCGAACCGGAAAGGAGTGCCTCTTTCCTTGCAGCCGCGCTTTGATCAGCTACCGCCTCTTCCTTGATCTCGCTCGTGATTTTGATCAGCTCTCCGCGAAGTCGGGAAAGTTCGGACCCAGCCGCGCTGATCTTCGTTCTGGCGGCTTCGAATTCAGCCATTCCTTTCTCGGATTTTTCCTTCGCTGCCGCCACGAGTGGGGGCGCATTGTCCTCAACTGGATCCCAGGCCAGCATGGAGTCGAGCAGTTGCTGCCATTCCGTTTCACCCAGACGTCCGAACGAATCAATGATTTCCCGGTTGGCTATACCAAGCTGGTTTTTCTGAAAATTGTCCCACTTCTCCTGGACTTTGTCCAAGTTCGCTTGGGCAAGCGTTTTTTTCTCTCCCTCAGCCTTCTCGACCGCGTCCCGGGCTTCTTCAAGCTCGTCCGCAAGATCTTCTCCGGCATCATATATACTCCCCGAAAGGGCGCTGAAGCTATCCATGAGTCCCCTCTGGACTCCATAGGCTTCGTTAAGTTCCTGATAGTAAGCCTGGTTCGTCAGGCTTTTCAGCTCCGTGTATTCGTCCATCTCTTCGATGACGAAGTTCGCGTATTCCTGTCCGCTTAAGCGATAGACCTCAAGATCCCGCTGATGTTTCGGAAAAAAAAGAATCGCTTCCCTCATTAGGAACGCGCAGATCGCACCGAGCACGAGAATCGAGATCATCGCGTTGCCTCCGAAGAAACCGCGGATGGCGTCCTGACGATCGATTCCGAGAAGTTTCCTCCCTTTGCGTTTGAAGTGCTTGGCCATACGGATAACTGACAAATTCGACAAAAAATGGGCAGGGCGCGCCTGAACGACACGCCCTGCCAGAACTGTTGATCAGTGAATTACTATTTTGCGTTAGGTATGAATCCGACGGTTTCGACGACAGCGGCGGCACCGTCGCTGGTGGTTGCCCAGTCGAGGAACTTTTTGGCCTCACCTGTCGGCTCTCCCACGGTGTAGTAGAAGAGTTTGCGGGAAAGAGGATAGTTATCCACGTTTGTAGGTTTTGCGGCCTCACCTTCAACTTTCACGGAGCGCAGTCCGTCCTTGTCAGCGTATGCGAGACCGACGTAGCCGATTCCGTTCGAATTCTTAGCGACTTCTTCAGCGATCTGCTCATTTCCAGCCATTTTGTTGGTGGAGGAGCCGTAGTCGCGCTTGTCCATCGCCATTTCCTGGAAGGACTTGTATGTGCCGGAAGTGGTGTTCCGAGTGTAAACGGAGATCGGTCCTGCTGCACCGCCAACTTCGCTCCAATCGGAGATGTCACCGGTGAAGATTCCTTCGATCTGCTTTACGGTCAGGTCGCGGACTCCGTTCTTGTCATTGACGACAACGGCGATCATGTCGGCACCTGCGACAATTTCGACGAGTTCTTGACCCTTGGCGGTGAACGCGTCTTTTTCTTCGGCCTTCACGTCGCGGGATGACATGCCGATGTCGGCAGTTCCAGCAAGAAGATTGGAGAATGCGGCGGAAGAACCCTCCGCAGCGATTTCAAATCCGACTGTGTTACCTGCGGCTGTGTATGCCTCGGTAAGTTGTGGGACCATTTTGGCGCCGAGAGTGTCGGAGCCTTTAAAGATGAGCGTATCCTGGGCGAAGCCTGAAGCGGCGGCCAGAATCGAGCCGATTGCGATAGAAGCGGTAATTTTCATTGGTGTGGTTGTATTAATTGTGACGGAAGACCTTCGGTCAACCGATAAAGAATTAGGGTTGTTCCGAGCATTTCCGCAAAGGGTGTCTCGTGACATTTACGTCACAATAAACTGATACCCAAACTGACTTCCCAAGCCCTAGAACTTCCGCCGTGTCCAACACACACACAACACAACCAAAATGAAATACATCCACACGAAAAAAATCTCGCTCGCCCTTGCGCTCGGCCTTCCCGGCCTCGCAATCGCTGGTCCTGATATGGCACCAATGCCACCTGTCGAAGAATCCAACAACGGCAATTTCTGCGAATGGCTGCAGAACAAGCCCGGAACCATCTGGAAAGAAAAATCCAACCCATACCTTCAGGAAATCCAGATCGATGGGCGGATGCAATTCCAAATGGCCCACTTGAACGGTTCAGATGTCAACGGACAAGACTGGGACGAGAATTACAATGAATTCCGTCGCTTCCGTCTCGGGGTTAAAACAAAATTCCTCCAATACTTCTCGGTCAAAGCCGTTTGGGATCTTGTTGACGATACCCGCCGTTCCAACGGAGCGGGCAGCGTCAACTGGGGTTACAAACAATTCGACGAGGCATACGTCGGTTTCGACCTTGGAAAAGCGATTGGTGACACACCTTTCGACTCTCTTGAGCTGAAATTCGGTCGTCAGAAATATGTTCTCGGCCAGGAAGCACGTCAGTCATCGAAGAATATCCTCACCGTCGAACGTTCCGCGATCTCGAACAAAGTCTACGGCAGCTACCGTCCGACCGGTCTGACGCTTGAAGGAGAATCCGGTCCCTGGGCTTTCCAAGGTTCGATCTATTCCACCACAGTTGATGGCGCGGATAATGACGAGTTCAACTGGTATCAGGACGCCCTGATCTACTACATCGGCGCAGGTTACAAAGTGAACGACGAACTCTCGCTCTTCGCCGACTACGCATACAACGCGGCTGACGTAGTTGACGGTGACAACAGTGTCATGGACTACGCATGGGCTACCTCGATCTCCGCTGAATACAACCAAGACAGTTGGGGACTCAACGCCGAGTTCATCTACGGTGATAACGGCGGTGCCCGCGTTGGCAACGCAGCAGGTCGTCGTGCTGGATTCTACGGTATCATCCTGACTCCACATGCGTGGATTATCAAAGACAGCCTCCAGTGGGTCGGTCAGTATCAGTATCAAGGCTCCGAAGACGCAGAAGGTGTCCGCATCAACAGCCGTTACGGTCGTTCACGTGGTACTGGAGTCAACGGTATCGACGTAAACAGTGGTCGTGGTGATTCCCACAACTCCTTCTACACTGGCCTGAACTACTACATCTGCGGCGACGCAGCCAAGATCATGGGTGGTATCGAGTATCAGACAATGGACACCCCTAAAGGTGAATTCGACACTCTGACTTACCTCCTCGCATTCCGCACCTACTTCTAATCATAGCAATTTCTGTTGTTGTTTCGGTAAACAGCCATCCCGAGAGGGGTGGCTGTTTTTTTGTGCCTGCACGGATCCGGACTCATCGCACAGCAACTCACTGACAAAGGATACAAATCATCGAAGGACAAGCATCCGAAAGGGGCTATCTCGAAGTGCTGAAGCAATGCACGAGGGGATCGAATATTCCCGTGGTTTTCGATGCCGACATCGGTCACAAGCCTCCGAATATGACCCAAATCAATGGAGCGCTTGCGGAGTTCTCAGCGAGCGGGGGTAAAGCGATCGTTACGCAGCAATTGAAATGAATACAGGAGTCCATTGAAAGTGCACGCGGAACAATGAAGCTGAGGAGTCTGATGTGACTCGTTCCATGCGATAGGGGAAAAGTGAATTGGATAGCTATACCATAAAGGCATCCCTGATGCAGAGTCCGAGTCACGCGAATGGCATAGCCCTCCAATTTCCCCGATAGCCATTCGGGTGTGGGTTACATTTTAGGTGAAACAAGCATGAAACGCGTTGGAGACTGTATATCAACAGGTCCTGCACTATACGGGTGTGTGTTCCGGTGGTTAAATTACGAAAAAACCGAGCTTTTGATGAAAGGGCGGATGGATTTTCATGCTGGTTGAAAATTGAGTGGTTGGCGAGGTTTTTGAACTATGAGGTCTGGATTCCAAAGGATGTTGGACTGGAAGAAGTCTCTTCCCGCGTGGGCACGCCGCTACACTCTGTTGCGCTCTATTGCCCACTCCCAACTCTGCGGGGACACCCCGCAACGCCCCCGTAAGAGACTGCGCCATCCCACGTCCTGCGGGATCGCTTGTGCGTTGGGTCCCAGCCGCCCCAAACCCCCGCCTTACGGACCGAAAACAGATGTTTTCGGTTGCCCGGTAAGTCAGGCTACTTGGGGGGCTCCCTCCGCAAAGCGCTTTCCTCGGATGCTGGGGATCAGACCCGGGCTACGGGTTTGGTTGGGATGGGGATTTTCATGAGGATCTTTATGAGGTGGAGCATTAAAAAGTAGAATCGAACGGAGCGGGTGATTCTTATTGGAAAACAAAAAGGGAAAACACCGCTCTTTGTATCGTGACGTCCGGGTTTCGGGGTGGTTGAATAACTGCAATCGACGAAAGTTTCACTCAGGTTTTCGGGACGCGCTCCTGATTCGACCAAGGGCGGCAGCGTATCCAAGGAGCGTATCCCTCTCCTAAAGTAGACAGTGACCTCTCTCAGGCGCGCCAAGCCTGTGACATTTGAAGCGGACGCATCCAGTTTGTGTGAACTAATTTTGCAATATCACCATCAAGAAATTCCTCTTTCGAACCACCACTGGGCCGCACCCGTAGCACCGCACCCTAATTCTCCAGGTGACGGATGAAATAAGACCACACAATCTCTGAACCCCGGCGTTTCAACAAAAACTTCTCAGAACCCTGTTTGAAATCCGTCCTTGCTGCGGCATTTATACTCAAATGAACAAATATTATTTCGTCACTGACAACGAAATTCTCCCAGCTACGATCCAATATCTCACACGGTGAACTAATTTTGTAAATTCCCCGTCAATCTAATAAACTGTTCATCTGAAAAATTCAGAGCATTGGAATCCGAGAGAGCCAGATTCTCCGCTGAGTCTTTGTTGAGTCTTCGGCGAAGGTTGTGGCTCGGGTTCTGCAGAGTCTTCGCAGAATCTCCGGCGAAGGTTGTGGCTCGGGTTGTGCAGAGTCTTCGCTGAGTCTCCGGCTGGACTTGTGCGCTTGGGTTCTGCCGAGTCTTTGCTCAGATTCTTATGGTCATCCGTGAAGCAACGATTACCCTGATTCGGAAGAGAAGAGGATGAACAAGTCGGAGATGGCGACGCCGAGGAAGCCGTCTGATTAAATCGAGCTTCCCACCGGCGCGCCATTCCTATAACGTTCTGCAAATAAATTAAGATCATGAAAAGTTTCGTTATACTGTTCGAGGAAGTCATAAAGTCCTCTTCGTTTCTCCG
>Ga0222650_1000050_pt1 | contig 114087 bp, 98 predicted proteins | sample AntAcemetagen367_FD_179820 | JGI IMG/M metagenome (GOLD analysis project Ga0222650, IMG submission 179820) | Saline water microbial communities from Ace Lake, Antarctica - #367 | ecosystem: Environmental > Aquatic > Non-marine Saline and Alkaline > Saline | place: Antarctica: Ace Lake... | reverse complement strand
GAGGCATCATCTGCCGCAACACCCACTCTCTACGCTCAATCGAATAACGACTCACTCCGTGCTCTCTTCCGCCCGCCGTTTGCTAATGAAGAATCAGACCACACGACAACTATCCTGCCACGGCGGGGCATTGGCGGAGCAAATACGGGCCGATCAGCGCGCACAATGGCTGCCAGCATCACAGCAACGGGCAATGGCCGGAACGCCAACAGGCCAAACTGTTACCGGTGGATTATTTTATGGTGACCTTTACGCTGCCGTTCGAGTTGTGCGCCGTGGCCAAAAGACACCCTGCCGAGGTCTACGGTTTGTTGCTGCAGCGTGCTGCGTCCATCGTCGAAACCTTCGGCCTTGATGACAAAAGCCTGGCGGGTGAACTGGGCATGACCGCGGTACTGCATACTCACACCCGGCGCCTGGATTACCACCCGCATGTACACCTTGTTGTACCTGTCGCGCTACCTGTAGAGAGCTGTCATCAGCGATAACAACCTGCTGCATGACGACGGCACCCACGTGACCTTCCCGTACCGCGACAGAAAAGTCCGTCGTGCCTTCCCCCAAAAACAATCGATTTATTTGCTATAGAAAGTAGCGGACTGGCCGGGCTTGTCCAACAATTGAATAAGTCGCGGCACGCGCGACTTATCCTTATTCGTTAGAAGGTTTATTGCGCAGGACTAACATACTCAACCGCATCTAATGGTTCTTCGAAGGCTATAAATAAAACACAGGGTTCTTCACTGATGCAACTGCCGTCGTGTACCGCTTTAGCTGGGCCATATGCATACATGCCTGTTTTTAACTTAGTTGTAGGCTGGCCTTTATAATTTACATTCATTGCTCCAGAGAGCAAAGTCATACGCTCTGGCGATGTATGCCAGTGAGCAGGAAAGTCATAGTTTCTTGGCACTTTAAAAAATATATCCACATTTGGTTTAGCTGGATCGCCATGTACTACTGCAATTTGGCAGCCCGCGGGAAAAAAATCAGGGCATGGGCCCCACTGCAATGATTTGTCATGAATCGAGTACGATATTGTTGATTCTGATGCATGACCTTGCAAAGAGAACAGGAGGAAAACGGAGATGGAAAATACGCAATTTATTACTTTATGTATCATTTGAAACTCTCCTTTTTCGATATGTGACGATATTTGATTTGACCTTCTAACGCCCGCGTAAAGTGCGCGCTGTAAGCGCATCACATTTCACGTGCTTGTTAACTGCTGCTACCTTGCACCGACCAAGAGGCCCGCAACGCTCAAATCCTCGTCGATTTCAGGCCAGTGAGTGCCTTCTCCATCTCCTAAGAGTTCCCAGGTCTCCCTTTGGGACTGTGTTGCTTTAGAAAGCGTAGGAAACCATGCGATTGGCACTACGATCGTACGCCCATCCAGGAGATCGACGTTTAATGTATCTTCAGTAAAACTGACATTGTGAGCTAAGGGGTGAAGCTCAACTGCTAAAGTACCCATTCCAAGCCTCCAAAAGTGTATTACAATTTTTGTTCACTAGGCCCTCAAGCTTTCGAAGCTCTTGAGGTGAGAAACGAGTCGAGCCAGCAAGAGTCGGTGGTTCCGACCAAAATTTAGCCAGCATGCGATCTCGCTGAATATGCACATGTGGTGACTGTCCTTCTTCATTGCTGTAGAAAAAGAATCTATAGGGGCCAATTCGTAAAATTGTGGCCATCCGCGAAGCTTACCCAAATCAGGGGCTTGGAACAATCTTGGCAGTTAACGCTGCCGGCACAGGCAAGCGGAACGCAGTGTAGCTGGTCCATCGCAACTTGTTGCGCGATTGTGCCCGGCCTTGTGTGCGCCCAGCATGGGCATGAACTAATGGGGGGAAGCCGGACGCAAAACTGCGAGCTGATGAACAAGAACATCATATGAGGCGTAGACTGAAGGCGAGTTGGCAGGGCCGGCCCCGCGAAGCGCTTTGGGTCCAAGACGACGAAGCCATGTGATCTAACGGCCACCGTAAATGATGCAGTTGCGCAGGGAAAGTTCATGTTCTTATCTGGGGAGATCTGCTTAACAAGCGATCGGTAAATTACCAGTAAAGGCCCATGGCGCAGCTCTAAAACTCCTGGAATCAATCAGGCATTATCCAATGCCTATTTGGAATCTCAGGGGCTCTATTCGTTGCGCGATGGTTGGATCAAGCTTCACTATTCTCAATGAAACGCCCTGTGCGGACCCGCATGCAGGGTGTTGTGGGGGCTGAGGGTTAGAGACCCTTGGCTACCCGATTATTGGTGCGCGAACACTGGAACCGCGCATGAAAGTTCGAGTCCGGCTGGACAGAAAGGATGCGTCACGTTTCCGCGGGAACGTCTTTTGGGTATAAGCAAACAAGGCTAAGAACGTAGCAATATATGCAACGAAACATTGCTGCAATACTGGATTACTCCGAAGACAGAGCATGCGCATCAATTTGTTCCTTTCGTCGCGGCCCACCCGAGTGCCCAATAACGCTGCGAGTTGGGGCGGTGAAACCGCGTAGCGGTTTTAGCGTCCCAGCGAAGCGGCAACCTTGCCTTGTTAGGCGGCATCATCTTGAACCTCATTATTCTCCAGAATTCCGGTAAAAATTTCTTTACGCATAAGGTTGGGGTGCTGACGCTCAAGATACTTCTTTACGCTAACCCTCGCGTACCGTGAACCTAACATTTCGTTGATTTGTGCTTTTGCGTCACTAAAAAAATCTTTACTAATCTGTCCCTTATCATAGCCATTTTGAACCACCAAATATGCTTGAACTACGCGAGAAATCATCAAGAACATTCTAACTTTTTCGATATCAGTGAGTTCGCTTCCGCTGTGCATTTTCATCCAAACACTCAGATTTTCTGGGTCACCAGTGATCGCATCTGAGACTCTTGCCTGTTCTGACGCAACGCTTTGAAACATCTGGGCACTTGCCTGATTCATGCTGCCTCGAATCTGGATGGCCAAGTATATGAGAGACGCGAATACCGCAATCGCTCCCAAAATCTCAGCAATAGCACCAATGACTTCCCAGTTCATCGTAATCTCTCCATGCCGTCTAACGCCTCAAGCAGAGGCGCCAGCGTCGCTGGCGTCCTGCTGGCTTGACTTGTTAGCCTTGCCTTGCTCGATAAACGAATTACGCTTAAACCAAAAAACAATAGCCCCTAGCGGAAAGCCTGCCGTGATAACCCAAGGGGCGTATTCCCCTGCGGCTGTTACAGCTGCACCAAAAAATTGGAATTGGAATATCTTGAATTCATAAAGACCAGTAGTCCAATTGATGCTTATTGTTCCAATGCCGCCAAGAACAAACAAAATCCACAGCCACTTTCGTTTTGCTATAGGTGTTTTAATACAATAAATAAGGGTAATAAGAATAAATACAGGTACAATACTGGCCAAAATTAAAACCAGATAGTGAAGCGCCATTTTACCGTGTAATACAAACTTATTAAGCTCTTTTTGTGAGCCGTCAGTTCTATAGACATTAAATCCAATGACGGTGGTTTTATCGTCTACTCGCTTCAAGACAACATTCGCTAGCGCCCATCCAGATTCAAACTCGTACTCGAAAGAGAAATTTCCTTGCCATGTGGAATTAAAAGTATTTACTTGTGAGCCAATTAAATCAGTCGAGAGCAGCTGACCAGAAGGAAAATAAGCGGCAACTTCCTCTAGTTTCTCTTCAGTAATTTGGGCGGACAACTCTGAATCAACATGTTTTAAGACATGACTAAAGTTCTTTTCTCTGAGTTGGCTCAGATAGTCTTTGGCAAAAGTCATCTCTTCTTGGGGTACAAGGACGCTATCGGATAAATCAGCCACCGCAGCAAAAGCAGTGAAAAGAGTCAACATAGTTATTATTATTTGGAGCTTCTTCATATTCTTCCTGTAAGGCTAACGCTTACAGCAGCGGAAAAATGGTGTGGCGACCGTTTTGCGTTTTTTGCAAAAAGGATGACGCACCAATTTTTCCGACTGCCTGTACTTGTTATATTTTTTTTGATAGCCACTCCACAACTTGATTTTTACCTATTGGCGAGTAGCGACTTAAATGCGGAAGCCCTGCAACATATAAAGGAAGACCATTAATTTTACAGCTGAAGCCTTTAACAGACCAGCTACCATGCCCTGATGGGAAATACTCTGCTTTACCGCCTAACATAGACTGTAAATAACCATACGGAGAAATAGCAGAGTTACCAAAAGCAATTATAAGCTTTGGCTTAATGATATTTAATATTGCTTCATGAACCGGCCAGCATTGTTCAGCGAGTGAATAACTTATATCACTTGCTTCTCGGCTTTGAAGGAATATTAAATTGCTTGCACACACATCCCTTGTATTTAACCTAAGGCTCTCAAGAATCCACTGAACTCTTTTTTGAAGGGGAGCTTTACCATTAGCCCATACACCGTTATGATTTTCCCAACTTTCATCAAGGTATGAATTATCTGTATTTGTGAGCATGGAGTTAATGCTTTGCTCAACAGGTTTCCCACCAGCGCCACCAGGATTGAAACCAAGCAAGTACACATCACCAGACTTTAGTGTTTCGTGGCTGCTATAAAGAATACTTCCCGATTCACTTAAAACATCAGAAAGGGCTTTTTTAGCGATCTTGGGGATTTCATTCTTGCTCATTTAGTGCCTCGAAAAATATAACAGCTAAGTATGAGGAATCGGTCTACATAACATCCGGACACTGATTCTCTATATGCAAATTTACAGGCAACAAAATTTGATAAAAATCAGAGGTCTGTTGAAGGTCATGGCGCATATATCAGCACATAACGGGCTGCGTTCGTCCCGTACATAACAGGAAATATTTTTCGCGGTATAAGGGCGCCTTTATCGTTCTGCATATTCTATCCTGCCTATGGGATTCGATAGTGTGAGTACACCAATATCGGATGTACTTAAGGTATGTTGGCCTCTGCGTCGTCGACACTCTTCTGTGCGGCTTCCTTCAAAGTTTGTTCCACGTCCTTCGCTTTATCGATCGCCTTTTGATACTCAGCTGGAATCACCGTTTCCGCCTCACCGCCGCCAGCCGACTGGTATAGCATCCAAGTGATGGCGCCCAACGCCAGAACCATGCCAAGTATTCTCATACGTGTTACCTCCGGCTCAGACTTTAGCACGGGCTGAGCATTTTCGTCCCGTTTGCCTATACCGCCGCCGATCAGCGCAGTCTGCGGACCTTAGACTGGCCCTTTTGGCCATGGATGCATATTCTGCAAAGCGTTAGTCTGTGCATCTTCGAAGTATAAATAAGGTCTGCTTATGTCGTTTGTTACTGTGGAAAAACCGCGCCCCCATACCACTCTTATTACATTGAACCGTCCGGAGCGCATGAACGCTATGGCATTCGACGTGATGGTGCCCTTCAAAGAGGCGTTGGAGGAGGTCAGTTTCGACAACGATACCCGCGTGGTCATCGTTACAGGGGCGGGCGCGGGGTTTTGTGCTGGCGCAGATCTGGAGGACCCGGGTTGGCTGGCGATTTTTGATGGCCTCACCATTCCCGGGATTGCCCGTCGCGCCATGCGGATTCTCGACGATGTGGTTAAAGCGATTCATGATATGCACCAGCCTGTTATTGGTGCCATTAACGGTCCGGCGATTGGTGGTGGGTTCTGTCTTGCGATGGCGACAGACATTCGTGTCGCATCAGAGACTGCCTACTTCCGCCCCGCTGGCATTAACAATGGCCTGACCTCCGCTGAGCTGGGGCTGAGCTATCTACTGCCACGCGCCATCGGTACCAGTCGTGCGTTTGAGATCATGTTGACAGGCAGGGACGTGGATGCCGAGGAGGCGCAGCGCATTGGTATGTTGTCCAAGGTGGTGCCGCAGGAGCAATTACTGGAGGAGTGTTACACCATGGCCGAGCGCATCTGCGGCTTCAGCCAACTGGGCGTGGAGCTGAGCAAACAGATGTTGTGGGCCGGTATGGACGCGGGCAGTTTGCACACTCATATGAATCACGAGGGCCATGCGCAACTGTTTATGCGCATGACCACCAAAAACTTTGAAGAGGCGATCAAGGCGCGCAAGGAAGGCAGGGCGCCGGATTTCAAGGATTGAGTGTCAGCACTGTCTTAAGCTCGAAAAGCTTTTATATGTTGAGATTAAAGTAACTGGTTACCGCGGTAAGAATATGGTCAACCGCCACAGAAGCCAGAATCAACCCCATTACGCGGCTGACAATGTTGGCACCCGCTTCACCGATGATACGCTGGATGGGGGCGGCCAGCAGCAACAGGACCAATACGCATAGCATAACGCTAAGCATTACGCCGGTCGTTAACAGTTGATCGAAGATAGAGTGGCGATGATTGTCTGTGAGAATCACGACATCGAGCATCGCGCCGGGAGACGCCAGAGAGGGCACTGCTAGCGGAAACACGGCCAGATGGTTGAAGTCGCCACCAATCTGCCGCTTCTCTGTGGCCGGTTTACCGTCACCAAATATCATGGTGGTGGCAAACAGAAACAGCACGATACCTCCTGCGATCTGGAAGGCCTCCAGATGGATATTGAGTCCCTCCATCAACAGCTGGCCGCCCACAATAAAGACCAGCAGAACGATGGTGGCAATCATCGTCGACTTCACTGCGATCATGCGCTGCTGCGCAAGGCTAAGGCCGGCGGTCACCGCGATGAAAACAGGAATGGTCCCTATCGGATCGATGACCACCCATAGTGAGATGAATTCCTTTAGCGCAATATCCCAATCCATAACTCTCCCAGATCATGCCCTGAGGCGTTCAATGTGCAAAAAAATAACCCTACCATGCCTAAGGCCCAGGCAGGATAGGGTGCATGTGTAAACAGCCGCCCATAGCGGCCGCTTACGTCTGATTACTGACCGCTATCTTCGCCCGATACCAGGCCAGCGTCTATTCCCATCAGTCGGTCGAAATCGTAGGCGCTGAGTCTGAAGAACAATGGAAACTCGCTGCTGTAAATATAGTGCTGCTTGTTTAACGTCATCACTTCCAGCGTCACCTCTCCGCCCAGGCTCTGGATACTCAAGATCAGTTCGTCTTCCACTGCCGACAGATCGCGTTGTAGATCATCACCGGCAATGCCCTCAACTTGAAGATTCTTTAGCGCAGTGAGCAGGGCATCGACCTGCGTTTTGTCAGGCCGACCCCCGGTAGCGGACTTCCAGTGGCCGTCTTCGAGGTAGATGTTGTAGAGGTCGGAGTCTATGCGCAGCGGCACACGCACCTGCAGTAACTTTGGGTCTAGCCAAGCCTGGGAGTTGGCCGGAACCTCAAACGTGTTCAGAGTGATACTGAAAATTGCGTCCTGATCTGCATTGCGAGCATGTACTTTGCGAAAGCCCGGTGAGGTGCCCAGGTAAACGGTGCCCAGCTCTTCGCCTGCGGAGAACAGCTTGAGCCGTTTCTGATAATAGTAGTCGGCAACCTGAAAACGCTGGCGAGCGGCTGATGAGCGCGCCACGGGCCAACTGCCAGACTGATCAGTGAGGTCTTGCAGCAATGCTTGGATCTTGATGGCATCGGCCGGTAGGTTCTCACGATAGGGAAGCAGCCACTGTTTGCCAGTGCGTCCCAGAACAACCTCATTGTCGAACTCGTCGCCGATATGCAATTCATCGATGGCGGTGATGGGGAAGGGCGCGAGCAATGGCTCTGCGGCGTGGTCTGACACTCCTGAATCAGGCCAAAAAACGACAGCAGTGATAGTGCTTTGTACCAGTAATATCAGGAATAATGCAGGCATCCAGCGATTCACAGGGAGAGCCCTTTGGCATATCGGCGGCGCCGAAGCGCGCTTTGTAACCAGGCGCCGAGCGCGAGCAGTAACAGCCACAGCAGCGCGAGGCCATAGTTGAAGTACTCAATGATCAGTTGCGCCTGGCGCTCCATTGGTGGCAGCGTACGGTTGAAATGGGCTCGCGAACGAATACCGAGCAACTGCTCGTCCTGCAGCGCCCAGTCCAGAGTATTACTCAACAGGTCGAGCGCCCCCAGATACTGCGAGCCGCTTGCGGTGACAAGGCTGTTAAGGACTTTGTCACTGATAAAGTCATTGGAAGAAAAGAGTACGATGCGAGCTGATTCTGGTGATCGCTCCAGCATGCTTCTGAGGCCCGGCATAGAGGGGGGGCCTGTTGGCGCATTCTGGTGGGTGTTTGACTCCAGATCGTCTGTTGATTCGCTGCCTGCAAAGTAGGAGGTAAAACGGCCCTGCATGATCAACCCCAAAATCTGCGCGCCGCTGAAATCGTTTGAATGGCTGCTATCGTCGTCTTCAGGAGGGCGCAGGTTGCTGACGCCGTTAGCATCGACGCTGGGCATGACGTCCTTGCTATTGCGCAACCACGAGTCGCTGGAGCTCTGCAGTAGTGAAGAGATGCGTCTGCCGCTGCCGTGCTCGACAGTGACTGGCGATGCCCAGGCCATTGTTATCTGCGGCAGGTTGCTCGTCACGGCATGATCGGGTGACAGGCCGGCATTGCGCAGGTCGATGAAGTACGGATAGTCAACTAATTGCAGATCGCGGAATTCGTAGTCGCCCGATGCCCGGGAAACAGATGCGTGGAAGCTCGTGTTGCGTTTATCCAGCACCAGCGTGGGCTCTATCTTCAGACCATTGTGCGCGAGCCAGTCCTGCAAGCCGCTGTCCCGGTCCAGCAAGCGCAACTGGCCTCCACTTAAGTCTGCGCTATACGGCGAGGTGGTCATTACAACGGTACCGCCGCGCATCAGGAACTGGTCGATCGCAAACACCGATTTGTCATCAAGGGCGTGTGGTGCCACCACCAGCAGAATATCGGCCTCGGGCGTCACGTTGCCATCGGAAAGGATCTCCCGTCGTATGCTGTAATCTCGGCTAATGGCGCGCTCCAGCTTCGCGAATGTGGGTAAGTGCTGCTGCTGCGCCATCTGTGGGTCAACGGTGGGTAGTGCCAGCGCTACTATCTTGGTAAAGCCCGGTGCAAAACGTTTTAGCCCCGCGTCCAGTGTTAACCGGAAAGCATCGGGATTGAAATCCTCTGTTGGCAATTCAACCACTTGCTCGGCGTCTGCCAGTGTCAGGTAGAAGAAAAATGGCGTCGGGTCTTGTGCAGACGCAACCATGGGTCTGAAACCCCATTGATCCATAATCTGCTGCGCCACGGCTCCGTCCCGAGCCTCTGGTTCAATGAAGCGGATGCTGAAGTTGTCATCAGAGTTCGCTACAGCGAGTTCCAACTGAGGCAGAATGGCTTCCTTGTAGGCCCGCAGCTGCTCAGGTAGCAACTCATCGGCAGACACATAGCCGATCAGTTCTACGGGCCGCTGAATGCCATCGAATAGATTGCCGCCAGAACGATAATCAAATAGTACTTTCTTGATGGCATGCGTAATGTCGTACTCAGGGTTGCGTAGCTTTACCTCGGCGTCCCCATTTGGGGAGGCGCGCGCTTCGATCAGATCGGCAAAGCCAAGCGTTTTGTACTCGCTGCCGTACTCGACAAGAATATTGAAATACGCATTAACAAGAGTGGATTTATGACGGTCTGCAATCTTGAACGGCGTGGCCGCGATACCGTACCGTTCATTGGCCTCTTTCTCTACTGCTGGATACTCCGTTGGGTCTACAAACTCTACGCGTACCTTACCCTTGCCGACCACCTCGTACTCTTTCAAAAGGTCGCGCAGCTGAGGTATCAGGGGTGCCAGTAATGCATGCGTTTGGCCGCTAAAGTAGCCACGTATAAGAAGCGGTTCCTGCAATTCGTCAAGAAAAATCTTGGTGGGCTGTGAGATCGAGAACAATCTGCCTTCGGTTATGTCTGCGCGTAAACCACTCAGCCCGGACATCCAAACGTTCAATAGCACCAGATTCGCGACAAGCAACACAAGCGACACACGCCATTGTCGCTGACGGGCTGTTGCAGCCCGCCGTGCCCAGCGCTGCTTTTCCAGCGAAAAAACGTTTAGCGCCAGAAAACCGATGGAGAGCGTTAAATAGTAGAGCAAGTCGTGCAGGTCGATGACGCCGCGATTGATACTCTCGAAGCGGGCACCACTGCCTAGCATACGCAGTATCTCGCCGGTCCTGTCGTCAAAAAAACCAGTCAAAATAGGGCTGCCCAGTAAATAGAGCGCCGAGCACAAGACCACGGTAACGATCAGACTGACGATAGGATTACTGGTGCGCGCAGAGACAAAGAGGCCGATGGTGAGATAGGCGGCACCCAGTAATATTGCAGCAAGATAACCGCCCAGCACGGGGCCCCAGTCCAGGTTGGCGATAAGGGCTACCGTTGCGGGCAGTGGCAGCGTGCTGGCCAGCGCCAACAGGAGTAAAAATAAGCAGGCCATAAATTTGCCTAGCACAAACTGCCACAGTTGCGCCGGTTGTGTGATCACATGCTCCAGCGTGCCAGCACTTCGCTCTTCGCTCCACATGCGCATGGTGAGGCTTGCGCATAGAAAGATCAGCACAATGGGCATCCATTCAAACAGCGGCCGGACATCAGCGATATTGCGCGCAAAGAACGACTCAACCCAGAAGAAAATGAAGCCGCTGATTCCCGCGAAGGTTGCGAGGAACAGCCAGGCGACCGGCGACGCGAAGAACAGCCGGATTTCCTTTTGCGCGACACGCCGTGCGACTGAGTCAGTCGCCATTGCTGTTAACCTCGCGAAAAATGCTGTCCAGATCGCGGGTTAATACCTGTAGTCGGTAAAGCTTGGCGCCGGCTTTGACAACACATTGCGCAATATTGTTGGCGGCGGTGTCGGGGTCGACCTTGGCGTGCAGATAAATATCAAACTGCATGAATCCGTCGTCACCACTGGAGTCTTCCAGCCGCTCCACTTGAGGCAGTCGCCGCAGGAAGGACTCCAGCGGCTGATCAGTCCTGCTGGTGCGCAATACGAGCGCTTTGCAGTCGCGCAGTTGTGCCATGCTTTGGTCCAGTGCCAGCTGACCGTTGCGCAGCATGAGCACTCGGTCACAGACCGCATCGACCTCCTGCATGATGTGCGTTGAAAGAATAATTGTCGTTCGCCGCGATAGTCGTTTAATCAGTTGCCGCATGTGATCGGTCTGGTTGGGGTCCAGGCCATTGGTAGGCTCATCAAGGATCAGTAGCCGCGGCTTGCCAAGAATTGCCTGGGCAACGCCCACGCGCTGACGCAGGCCGCGAGACAAAGTATCAATGGAATCCAGTGCGCGGTCAGATAAGTCAGTAGCCAGCAGCACCTCGCGTACACTGGCCATGCGCTGTGACGCGGGTATGCGCTTCAGTGTGGCGACATAATCCAAATAGTCGGCGACCATCATTTGCGGATAGACCGGCAAGTTCTCCGGCAGATACCCCAGCTGCAGCTGCACGGCCTTCGTGTCACTGGTTGGGCTTACTCCATCGATAAGGATACTGCCGTCAGTAGGCTCCAAAAAGCCGCTGAGCATTCTCATAATGGTGGTTTTGCCGGCGCCATTGTGACCAAGCAGGCCGACAATTTCATGGTTGCCAATCGTAAAAGAAACGTTCTTTACGGCGGCAGTTTTACCAAAGTGGCGAGTCAGGGACAGGACTTCAATCATGCGGCCGGTAATTGTTATGAAGTGTTCGGTAGCGATCGCCAATGGTATAGCACTGTGATCATTCAGTGTTAGAAATCGAATAGTAGCTTAATAACAAAAACAACAAGTACACAGTTGAGTATCAGCCGAATCATGCGCTCCCCTGAACTGATAGCAAAGCGCGTGCCCAAATAACCCCCTATGGAGTTCCCCACAGCCAGAGCGAGACCAATGATCCACAGCAGTTCCAACTGGCTGGCGAAAATGAACAAGGCCACGATGGTGTAGACCATCACGATGAAAACCTTGTGCATATTGGTTCTCACCAGATCGAGGCCCATAACCCGGTTGAGGACCGGCATGATGATAAAACCGACTCCGAGCTGGATGAAGCCACCCCAGAAGCCAACACCCACCATCAGTAGATGCCCGTGGACCAGTTGCCTCGACGTGGGCTGGTGACCTTGCGCGCGCGCTGTGGTCCCTCGGTCAAAATGCATAATGAGCATGACGCCTACCATAACCAGCGCAAGAGCCCGGTTGAACCAGACGCCGTCGAGATGGACGCCAACGAGCGCGCCCACTGCAGCGCCCGGAATGGCGCATGCGGCGAGGCTCATGCTGAGCTTGAAATCCTTGAAGCCCGATCGGGCAAAGGTGATCACAGACGTAATGTTCTGCGCCAGAATGCCAATGCGATTGGTGCCGTTGGCGACTGGGCCGGGCATGCCCATAAACACCATCACTGGCACGGTGAGCATTGATCCGCCCCCGGCGACGACGTTAAGGAAACCGCTGACAACGCCGACGACGACAATCAAGCCTGTTTGCCAGAGTTCAAGCTCCACGTTCAGTCTTCTTGCCAGGGCTCGCGCAAGCTCACAAACTCCTCAGCCGACGTCGGATGAATGCCGATAGTGGTGTCAAAAATGGCCTTGGTGGCGCCGGCGCGCATGGCGATGGCGATACCCTGCATGATCTCGCCTGCATCGGGGCCCATCATATGCACGCCCACCACGCGGTCGGTGGCGGAATCCACTATCATTTTCACGAACGCTTTCTCATCACGACCACTCATTGTGTGCTTCATCGGTTTAAAAGTGGACTTGAACAGGGTGATATCCTTGAATTGGGCGCGCGCTTCGTCTTCTGTAAATCCGACTGTACCGATATTGGGTTGGCAAAAAACGGCTGTTGGTATGAACTCATAATCCACATGTTTCTCCAGCCCACCAAAATTTTTCCTGGCAAAGGCCATGCCCTCAGCGAGAGCAACGGGTGTTAGTTCCATGCCACCTATGACGTCGCCGAGTGCATAGACACTGGGCTCGCTGGTGCGATAGTCAGCGTCGACGTCAATCGTACCCTGCTCGTTCACACTGACGTTGACATTCTCCAGGCCCAAGTCTTCAAGGTTTGCCTTGCGTCCCGTGGCATATAGCACGGCATCCGCTTGCAGTATCGTGCCGTCAGTTAATTCAACCGATAAGCCTGCGGAGCCGGATTCTATTGATCGTACGTTTACCTCAAAGCGCAAATCCACGCCGCTTTTGGCTATTTCCTGTGCGGCGTGCGCGCGAATATCCACGTCGAATCCGCGTAAAAACAGCGGCCCGCGGTAGAGCTGTGTAGTGTGCGCACCCAGGCCATTGAAAATTCCGGCGAACTCCACCGCAATATAGCCGCCGCCAACAATCAACAGGCGCTTCGGGAAAGTGTCCAGGTCGAATATCTCGTTGGAACTGACTGCATACTCGTTACCCGGAAAATCTGGTATGTGGGGCCAGCCACCTGTGGCAATCAGCAATTTCTCAGCCGTGTATCGGTCTTCTCCGATAGCGACTGTGTGGGCATCGACAATACGCGCGCGCCCGTCAAACAATTGTGCGCCGACGCCATCCAGCATGCGTCTATAGATGGCGTTGAGGCGTGCGATTTCGGTTTTCTTATTGTCGCGTAGTGTGCTCCAGTCGAATCGTGCAGTGCCACTGTCCCAGCCAAAACCGCGCGCATCCTCAAATCCCTTGCCGTATTCGGCAGCATAGACATAGAGCTTTTTCGGGACACAGCCGACATTCACACAGGTGCCGCCCATGTAGCGATCTTCTGCAATAGCGACTTTGGCCCCAAAACCTGCTGCCATGCGAGCGGCGCGCACACCACCTGAGCCGGCGCCAATTACAAATAGGTCGTAGTCAAAATTACTCACGCCGTCATCCTCAATTTGGCCGCCAAGTCTAGCAGTCCCCGTTCGCTTGACGCCATCTTTGTCTGGGTGCGCTGATTCGTGCTGCGTCCGTCATTTAGTCGGAATCATCGAAATAATGCTCGTGCGAGCATCAATGCCGATACTTTGCTGGATCGCACGGCCTGTTTTTCTTATCATAATGGGCTTGCGCAGCGGTTAAGGGCGGCGAGACTTTAAAAAATATAAAAGGTGCAAACTATGGTGTTACAAAAAATACTGAGAAGTCCTGTGCTGGCTTGGCTGGCAGCGTTGCTGGCCACAGTGGCGGTTCATGCAGAGACAACTGAGTCTGCGCAGGATGAAATTCTTCTTAAGAATGGCTCACGTATCGTCGGCGAGGTGACTGGTTCCAGGGAAGGGGTTGTCAGTATCAAAACTGATTTCGCGGGTAAGATCAATGTGGCAATAGATCAGATCAAGGCTGTAAACACCCAGAATCCGGTGGTTATATTGTTGGCTGATGAAACCGTTGAGCGTGATTCCTCGCTCGTTATCAGAGAGGACGAATTGGTATTGGTGGGAACCGGGTATACCTATCCCTTGGCTGAGCTGGCTGTGGTCAACCCCGAGCCTTGGGAGTTGGGTCAAGGGTATCGCTGGACGGGTGCGGTCGGATTGGCAATGGGCAGGCAGAGCGGTAATACTGATACCAACGAACTGGACTATAGAGTTGACTCGAAATGGCGCAGCAAGCGGGATCGTTATACCCTAGAAGCCAATGGAGAGAGCGATGAGGCTCAGGGTGCGAAAACAGCTGACAATTGGCGTGTCAGTGGGAAGTACGATTACTTCCTGGAGGCGCCCAATTATGTGGGTCTTCTTACCATGGCGGAGGGAGATAAATTCCAGGACCTGGATCTTCGTTATCTGATTGGGCCCTATTTCGGTCGCCAGTTTTACAATGAACCGGTTTTCTCCCTTGAGGGTGAACTGGGCTTCTCGTATGTCACTGAGCAGTTCAATATGGCCGAGGATGATGATTACGGCGCCGGTAACTGGAACCTTTATGCATCTAGCGATTACCTCGGAGGCGATTCTTCACTGTACTTCGATCAGAACGGTATTTGGAACTTGGAGGAGACCTCCGATATCATCGTGAACTCGACGTTCGGGCTGTCTTTTCCGCTGTTATGGCAAATCGAAGCGGCAGCCGAAATGTTGTTTGAATACGACTCTGGTGCGGTCGAGGGTGTCGATGATCTGGATCAGACCTACAGACTTCGTGTAGGTTACACTTGGTAAAAAATTGGCTAGTGCTCGCGATGACTGGCCTTCCGGAGGTGCTCGCTCGAAGGGTGACCCCCTAGCGTAAGCCTCTGATTAAACTACGAACCAGTCTGATAGAGTCTCTTGTTTATAGTCGGTGAACTCGCCGGCATCCATAAACATGCCGTGATCCTTGCAGACCTCATACCAGATATGGGGTTGGTCTGGGTCAGCGGCTTTTTCCATGTGCTGTCCGCATCGGGGACAGCCGACCTGCTCTAGAACATCCCATTTCTTACCTTCACTAGCTCTGCCTGTATCCAGCGCATCACCCATCCACTTACCTTTGAGCAGATCCGCCTCGCCCTGGTCAAACCATAGGCCTTGGCAGTTGGTGCAGCGGTCTATCAACACATCGCCGCCATAAGAGATTTCATCCATGCCCTGGCCGCATTTTGGGCATTCTATGCTGTGTACTTCCGGATCGTATTCCATCTGAGCTCTCCACTGACGGCAGTCTATTGTTATTAATGAGGCGCCACCACTGTGCTGACAATACACGCGCCGCGCTATCCAATGATTAAATATCTGACTTATATAACGTTGGTGAAGTATGCTGCGCGCTTAGCGCTAGAGCAAGGACGCTGGTAACAAAAACCACAGCAGTTGTTAAGCCAGCATCAAGACCTCTTGGGTGTTAACACGGGCTCGATAAAGCAAGCCGCGTTTAGTTCAACACTAATGCGTTGATTGTGATTCAAATTGTAACGGGGTTAGTGAAATTATTGTGTGGTCACTACTTCGTATCATCAGGATAGAGATCAATAAATGTGGGTTACAGCTCAGCCGATTGAGCTTAAACTATAGTGCGGTACCCCAAACCACTACGGAGCGACCAGGCAATGTTAGAAAAAGAATTAGCGAAAGCCACTAAAATGGCAGAGCAGGCAAATGCGAAAGTTGAACAACTGCGGAAGAAGTTGCTGGCGGACTCTGAGAAGACGCACGCCCGCATCAAGCGCGAATTTGGCATTGCGCGAAAAAAACATAAGGCAGCGACTGTGCGCCTGAAAAGTGCCAAGACTGCTCTGAAGAAAAAAGCAACGCCGGACAATCATCAGAAAGTCGAAGCGCTGGTGAAGCAGGCGCAGGAATTTGCTGAATCATTACCACATATGGCGAAATCGGCCTATGAGGCGGCTGAGAAGCTGTTGTCTGTTAAGACGGATGCTGTGCTTGAAGAGCGCAAAGCCAAGGCGGCGAATCAGGCAGCTAGCGTGGTAGAAAAAGCGGCGGCGAAGACACAGAAAAAGCGGGCAGTGAAGGAAAAGCCAGCTGCCAAAAAGAAAACTGCGCCTAAGAAAAAGGTCGTAGTGAAGAAAAAACCGGCTGCGCCCAAGAAAGCGGCAGCTAAGCGCACCTAATGTCTTGAGAAAGCCTTCCGACGTCAGTCGAAGGCACTACCCCTCAGCCCTCTTTCAGGGGGGGCTTTATTTATGTGTGTTTCCTTAATAATCCTGCGCGGCTTTACAGCGGTCGTTTTGCGTCGCTTGTCCAGTTCTGTGGCAGCAGCGCTTGCAAAATCGGCCTCATTCGGCAGAGATACAAGGTATTCAATCGGAAAGTTCAGGTCAACGAGATCGCTGTTCAGTGTGATACGGATCGGCTGATCTACGGTCAACCAGGCACCGCAGGCTTCACCTGCGTCACAAATGAATAAATCGTTGTCGCCGTCCGTTCCCGCCAGGATCTCATAGTCTCCTGCGGGTACGTCAATAAACTGGAATGGATAACCCAAGCCGTTACTGACCACAGCTCGCTGTGCCACTGTTTCATTCAGCAGTGGATCGTACAGCAGGATATAGATCACACCGAGGTCTGCGCCGGCAGCGACCCCCCCGGCGGATACAAGCACCTGTACGGCGAGATTATTAACCGAGGACTGGGCGTTGATCTCTGCGGCATAGATGCCCGGTGGCAGGTTGGAGCGATCGACGCTCACCTCGTACTCGCCTAAGCCGTCTATATCTGCGTTGGCAGCGCTGACCTGCAACCAGGGCTCGGACGTGGAGACGCTGAGTAGCCTCAGCCCGCCTTTACCGCCATTGCGCAAGATCACGGAGAGCGAGGTGGTAGTGTCACCGAAGTTGAGTGAGTTGACCGAGGCTGTCAACCGCGGGTTGTCAGCGGGTGAATTTCCGGTGGCTTCCAGCGCAGCGAGCACCGCGCGTTGAGCATTTATGATGCCGTAGCCAAATTCGTTGTCTCTGCCCGGTGCGCCAAGGTCGTCGCTGAGTAATCCCGCTGCCAGCATCGCGTCGATATCGGCAGGCGTGAGATTGGGGTTGACACTTTTCATCAGTGCCAATACACCGGCGACATGTGGCGAGGCCATTGAAGTGCCGCTGAGGAAGGAATAGACAAAGTTCACGGCGCTGCCACTGACGCTGCCACCGGTGCTTAGCACCCCGTCCGGGTAGCCGTCGCCGTTGAGATCTACACTGTTGTCGCCACCGGGTGCCGCCACATCAATGCGGTTGCCGGTATTGGAGTAGGGCGTCAAGCGGCGCTGTAAATCCACTGCGCTGACCGAGATAACCCCATCATAAGCAGCGGGGTAGCCGGGCGCTGCGCTGGCCTCGTTGCCAGCAGCAGCGACCACCATAACGCCTGCAGACCTCACTTCATTGTACAAATTTTGCGTGGTCTGGCTGAAGGGCGCGCCGCCCAGGCTCAGGTTGATAATATCTGCGCGTATTTGCGGCACGGTGCCAGAGTCATTGGGCAGCCCCGCGGCATAGCGCACGGCCTGGTCGACATCGTAGGAGGTGCCCCCGCCATTGGTGCCCAGCGCGCGCAATGGCATCACACGCGAGCGATAGGCACTGCCAGCAACTCCGAGTTGATTGTTGCCTTTTGCGGCAACTGTCCCGCTGACATGCGTCCCATGGAAGCTCTGTGTCGCGCTGCCGGCGGAGCCCGCCGGTTCGCGCGGGTCTGGATCAATGCCGCCGCCATCACCGGCGTTGCCGGGGTCGCGCACGAAGTCGTAGCCGTCCACTAACTGCCCTGCAAGATCTGGATGGTCGGGGAGTATGCCGGTATCAACCACAGCCACCACGACCGCGGAATCGCCGGTTGTGGTCTCCCAAGCATCAGGCAGCGCAATAAGCGGATAATGCCACTGCAATGGATAGGCCGTGTCGTTGGGGGTCACCTGAGTGCTGACCTCATAGTTTGGATCGGCGTGAAGAACGCGTGGATCTTTGCGCAGCGACTTGATCGTCATTAGCGTTTCCCAGCGCGCGCGTGTTTTGGGATCGCGTATGGCACTGAGCTTGTCCGCCGCGCTGCCGAGACGCTGGAGTCTCTGCTGTGCATCGACCTGCCCCTGCCCCTGCCGCATCGCCATCAGGCGCGCCCGCCCGGGGCCGCCGGCGCTTTCCTGCAGTCCCATAACGCGTGACAGGTCTTCGCTGGGGTCGGCTTTGCGTACTTTGGGATCGTCATTCCGGTAAGTCACCACTGCCTGCCAGGGTATAATTTTGTGTGCCTGTGGTTGAAACTGTACAGGCTCGCTCGGACTGCCGATGGCGATAATATAGTTGGTAGCCCCGGCGAAGGCGAAGGCGTTAACCAAATAGGTGCCATCTTCTGCAATCCGCAGTGTCTCGACCTCACCTGTATCGACGGAGAAGTCCACAAGATTACCCCGCATATCAAATAGATAGAGATCCGCATCAGCCACATCGAAGTCACCCACTAGCATGGTGATGCGTTGTCCGGCCAGCAGATCAACCTGGAAATAATCGTCGATATCCCCGCTTTGTTGCGAGCGCCCAGCGGGGCCGGTGCCCGGCAGGTTGATATAGCCGCCGAGAGTTATCGGATTTGGAATGACCTGTGCATTAGAGGGTGTATCGTTACTTACAGCGGGCTGCGTTGGGTCATTGGTATCGCTATCTGCCGTTTGGCTGGCAGAGGCTGTAATGGTCCCAGACAGCAAGAAAGTCTCCGCCACGAAGGGTGGATCGACGGGCGCGGGTGCGGGCGCCGGAGTAGGCGCCGGAGCAGGCGCGGTATTGCCGTCACTGCCAGAGCCGCCGCCGCCACCACAGCCTGTGGCAAGCACTGAAATGATCAGGCCCAGAAGTATTCTTTGAAGTTGTGTTCGCATGTTGCGCTCGCAGTACCTGCCTTCTCTTACAATTGCAACGATAGCAGACATTGCGAGGAGGCAATACCGTCGTACACTGGCGGGCAGTATTTGCCGCTGCGGCCATTTTGTACTTCTGCGATGGGCATTTCCTGCCCTGCTGCGGAGCGAATCGGAGCGTTACATGCTTACAGCACAGTAATTGCTGTTCGCCTGTTGCATTACTGGTGGCGCCAGGCTGTCGCTTTGACGAGTTGCTCGAATTTCCCACGTGCGCTTATAAACCACCCCGCGGCTGCGCGCCCCTCGCCCGCGTGAGTCAACTTGGGGTGTTCCTCGGCGACCTTGAGCAGGCTCTGCTCCTGCTCCGGACTGATATCCACCACTAATATATGGTTGCCTACTCGCAGGCTGTCACGAAAGCGAACGAAGTCACGGTGTGGTTCCTGAATGCCTATCAAGCCACCTTCCCAGGTACAGAAGCCCAGCACTACCACGGCGAGGAAAGCGGGCGGCAGCCAGGTGATGCCCTCTGTAATACCGGTGAGCCAGGCGGCGCAGAGTATTAGAACTGCTCCGATGGCGCCAACGATCGCACCGCGCGCTGTGCCCTGCACGACGTCTTTGCGGAGTACCGCTTCAACATCGTTCAGGCGATGTGCTTTTACACCGGCGTCATCTTCACTTAGCACGTGTATTTGCGGCGTCTTGATACCAGCGTGTTCCAGTTGGCGTGCAACAATTTCCAGATCGTCGAGGTCATTACTAACGTAGAAGTGGCGTTTCATACTGTATTCCTCTATCGGTGTTACTGAACGAGAGTGCTGGCACGCCAAGTATAGCACTGGCCAAATACGAAGCGAGCTGCAACGCTACGAGGCGGCAGGGCTGAGCAGTTTTTATCTTTTTATGCGCTAACAGCTATGCGGCGTTAGCGCATAAAGCTATTAAAAAAGGGTATAAAACAGGTGTTTCTAGAAAGCTGACGTTCTAATGTCACGGCAACGTGCGCTGTTAAGATCATTTTGCTACAAGCAGCTGTGTCGATAGACGAATAGCGTTTAAGAACCTCTACATTTTAAGAATAATCTTGCCCATATGTTGGCCGCTCTCCATGTGCCCGTGCGCTTGCTCCACCTGCTCCAGTGGGTAAATGCTGTCGATCAGTGGTTTGATTCTGCCACTCTCTAATAGCGGAAAAATCCGTTCCATAATTTCTTCTACCATCAAAGCCTTTTGTGCAAACGTCTGGGCGCGCAGTGTAGAGCCGGTCATCGTGATGCGCTTCATCAGCAGCGGCGCAAAATTCACTTCCGCCTTGAAGCCATTCATAAAGGCGATGTTGACGATGCGGCCTTCCGGGGCGGCAAGGTTGAGATTCTTCTGTATATAGTCGCCACCGATCATGTCGAGAATGACATTGATCCTGTTGTTCAACTGCAGTTCGGTAAGTATCTCGGCAAAATCGTCGGTTTTATAGTTGATGGCCCGTGTTGCACCGTGCGCCTCAAGCGCCCGACATTTTTCATCACTGCCTGCCGTGGTGTAGACCTCGGCACCAAGCGCATCACACATCATCACCCCCAGCGTGCCAATACCGCTGGCACCACCGTGGATCAGGACTTTCTCGCCAGATTGCAAGGCGGCGCGCTGAAACAGGTTGTGCCAGATAGTGAGAAGCGCCTCGGGCAGCGCGGCTGCCTCGCCCTTGCTGAACCCGGTAGGCACAGGAATACACTGGCTGCTGGGCGCGACTGCATACTCAGCGTAACCCCCGCCATGAGTCAGTGCGCACACGCTATCGCCGATCTGCCACTGGGTTGCGTTCGCTCCGCGCGCAACGACAGTACCTGCTACTTCGAGTCCCATGATGGGAGAGGCGTCTGGTGGCGGCGGATACAGTCCCTTGCGTTGTAACAAGTCAGCCCGGTTGAGGCCTGCAGAGTGCACTTTTATTAAGACCTCGTCTGGCCCCGGTGTGGGCACGGGTCCCTCTGCAATACTGAGGCGGTGGCTTTTTGCATCGACCGCAACGTGGCGGCATCGATCGGGAACAGGGTCTGGCGCAGTCATTTGGTAATATCCTTTTTAGCAGTGGCGCCCGGCATTCCGGTGGCCCGGCATTAGGGCGCTCTGGCGCTTCGGAGGCCTGACAGTTCGGCATCCTCAAACTATTCTTGTTGGCCAGTGTAGTCTAGGGCGACTGGAGATGGACAGCGCCACTTTCAACGCGCGCCGCGATCTCATCCTGCGTGAAGCCGAACTCGCGTAAAATTTCCTCGCTATGCTCTCCCACCGCGGCGGCGCAGCGGTGAATTTCACCTTGCGTGCGACTGAAGCGTGGTGCTGGCGCTGGCTGCCAAACTTCGCCGTCATCGAGGAATGTTTCGCGCGCCTTGTGGTGAGGGTGATGGCGTACCTCGGCCATCGACAGCACCGGGGCGTAGCAGGCGTCGGCGCCTGCAAAAACGTTATCCCACTCATCGCGCGTCTTGCGCAGAATGATCGCGGTCATTTGCTCTTTCATCTTTGGCCAGCTCTGCATATCGAACTGTTGTTCGAAGTAGTGAGCATCATCGCCAAGTTTTTCCAGTAGCGCAGCATAGAACTGTGGCTCGATGGAGCCGAGTGAGATGTACTTGCCGTCGGCTGTCTCGTAGACCTCATAAAAATGCGCGCCGGAATCAAGCAGGTTGGTGCCGCGTTCGTCTGACCAGAAGCCGATCTGATTCGCCGCGAAGGTGCTGGCCATTAACGCCGCCGCGCCGTCGATCATTGCTGCATCTACAACCTGCCCCAGCCCAGAATTTTTTGCCTCCAGCAGCGCGCACACCATTCCGAAGGCCAGCATCAGGCCGCCGCCGCCAAAATCGCCAACCAAATTCAGTGGGATAGCTGGTTTTTCTCCGGCTCGGCCAATCCCATGCAGTGCGCCGCTCAGGGCGATGTAGTTGATATCGTGTCCGGCCGCGCGCGCCATCGGGCCCTCCTGGCCCCAGCCGGTCATGCGCCCGTAAACTAGCGCGGGATTGCGCGCCAGGCAGATATCTGGCCCCAGCCCCAGCCGCTCCATAACGCCGGGGCGATTGCCTTCCAGCAGCGCATCCGCTCTCTCAAGCAGCGTCAGTACGGTAGCAACCCCATCCGGGTGCTTTAGGTTGATACTGATACAGCGCTTGTTGCGATTGAGAAAATCCAGCTTGGGATTGTGCGCTGCGGTAAACATACTGCCGCCCGGGCGCTCGATCCGAATAATGTCGGCGCCCATGTCCGCTAGCAGCATGGCCGCGAATGGCCCCGGGCCGATTCCGGCGATTTCGATGATGGTTAGGCCTTTGAGGGGTCCCATGGGGCGATCTCCGAATAAATGCAAGTGTGCAGGGGCAGGGTGCCGTCATCATGGCGATGCTGCAATGTCGCGATGGGTCTTACGGGGTGTCCTTGCAGATCAGGCGCTCAAATAGCGCGCGGGCTTCCTCTAGCTTGGCGAACACTGGGTAATCGCTGTTCATGGACCAACTGATGGTCAGCATATTGAGTGTGCCCACCACCATTGCGGCCAGGATTTCGGGAGAAAAATCCGTCTGTACATCGCCCATATCTACGCCTGCCGTTATCAGGCGCACAAAATTGGCCATGGCATTATCGCCAATCTCGCGTTGTCGCTCAGTGTCCTCGGCAAACGTAGAAGGCGCGAGCAGGATAAGTTGGCGGTCGATGTCTTCATAGCCGGCAAAATTCGACTCGATATAATCGATCATCGCTTCGAGTCGGTGGCGCGTGGTTTGGTGATTGTCCATCAACAGGCGCAGCATGGGTTCAGACTGGTCGTAAAGGCGGGAGATGCCCAGACCGCCCATCAGTGAGTGCTTATTAGGGAAGTGGCCATAAAAAGTGCGTCTGGCGACGTCGGCCTCTACACAGATCTGTTCGATACTCGTCTCTTCGATGCCGTGCGCGCAAAACAGCCTGTAGGCTGCCTCCTCGATACGGGAGCGGATTTCCTGCTTGCGTTTTTCGCGACGCCCAACCGGCGCCTCTGCGGTAACCATGAAATTTCCGTAAGGCTGTTGCATTCGCTGACCCATTAAACTAGTTTGTATACAAATGTGCAAGTTTGCTCATACGTGAGGCCATTGCCTCGCAAAGCCGTGTGAGAACCGAGGAAAAAAAATGTCTGAACGTTTGATAGTGGTGTCTACGGATTGCCATGCCGGCCTGCCGATCGCCGATTACAAACCCTATGTCGAGTCGAAATACCACGATCTGATGGATGTGGCGGTACCCATCACCATCGATATGATGGAAAAAGCCGAGTCCACTTTCCTGATTAAGGAAATTAATGATGCCTGGCGGGCCCCGATCAAGCGGGAGTTGACGGGCGCCTGGGATTATAAGGAACGGTTAAACATGCTGGCCAATGACGGCATCGCGGCTGAGGTCATTTTTCCCGATGGTATCACTGAGAAGAACACCCCGCCGTTTGGCGCTGGCCTGGGTTTATCGCCTCGCGACATGGTGCCGGAGTTACAGTGGGCTGGTGCTATGGCGCACAATCGCTGGCTGGCAGAATGGTGCGCCAATGATCCTGCGCGCCATATCGGCTGCGCCTCGATTCCCCTTCTGTGGGATGTGCAGCAGGCTGTAGAGGCTGTTCGCTGGTGTGTGGACAACGGCCTCAGGGCCGTCATGATCCCCACCTTGTGGGGCGTGAATGATGCCTATCATCACGTTAAATATGACCCTTTCTGGGAGGTCTGTGAAGATCTTGGAGTGATTGTTCACTTTCATTCGGGGCCAGCTCCACACACGGAATACTTCGGCGCCGGGTTTCCGGTTGAAGACAAGCGTGACGTCATGCCGGGCGGCATGGGCATCTATGTATCCGAGGTTATGTGGTGGCTGTATCGTCCGCTGACCTTTATGATCTGGGGCGGTGTGTTTGAGCGTTTCCCCAAGCTCAAGACGATGATTGTGGAAGGCGGCACCATGTTCATGTTGCCGTCCTGGCTGCGCCTGATGGACTTCCATTACACCGAGGGACATATTTCCGCCAAGCTGGGTAATTTCCGCAAGCATCTGTCGCTCAAGCCCAGCGAGTACTTCGCACGCAACATCGGTATTGGTGCCTCTTGCGTGTTGCGCCCCGATCTGGACATGCGCGATGAAGTGGGCGTGGAAAAGGTCATGTGGGGCAGTGATTTCCCTCATCCTGAGGGTAGCTGGCCGAACACGGCGCAGTACTTCAAGGACAACTTCAGCAATTTCCCCGAGCAGGATGGCCGCAAGATTCTCGGTGAAAACGCCATTAATTTTTACGGTCTAGATCGTCAGCACTTGCAGTCTATCGCCGACGAGATTGGACCCACTACCGCACTCTTTAACTGAGTTTTCCAGCAACAGGAACGGCATATCCACAGAGGTTTTATGACAATCGTAGATGCATGTGAATCCAAAACGAACACGACGCCGGAATTCCCCATGGGTTGGTATTCCGTCGCGCGCTCCCACGAACTGCTAGTGGGTGAGGTCAAACCCGTGCAGGCGCTGGACCGCGAGTTGGTGCTTTACCGCACGCGCTCTGGGGTACCCGTCTTGCAGGATGCCTTCTGCCCGCACCTGGGTGCAAATCTTAGTGTGCAGGGGCGGGTCGTGGGTGAGTCTATTCGCTGCCCCTTCCACGGCTGGCGCTATGGTACCGATGGCCAATGTGTCGAGATCCCCTATTGCGATGAGATCCCCGAGCGCGCTCGCCTGCGCACTTGGCATTGTGAAGAGAAAAATGGCGAGGTGTATATCTGGTTCCACCCGGAAAACACCGGCCCACAGTGGTCCTTGCCGGAACTGCCTGAATTGGGCAATCCAGACTGGACCGAGCCCCGTTACACTGAGTTTCTGGTCCCGGCCCACGTGCAGGATATCGCCGAAAACTCCTGCGACCCGGTGCACTTCCAGTTTGTACACAAGATGTTGGATACGCCGCCATCGGTGGTTACCATTGATGACGACGGGCGTACACTGCATCTCAATTCCGATGCGTCAAACGCAGACTTCCCTTCGCAATTGCACGCGATTGTGTATAACCCGGGTTTCGCTATGGTGCGCCAAACCTACGGCCCGGGCGCGGAAATGGTGATGTACAACAGCGCGCAGCCGATCAGCAAGCATGAAACCCGCATGCGGTGGACATTGACTGTAACCCGCGCTATTGAGGATGTGGCGGGCGACGATGTTATGGAAGGGATCATCTCCGGCCTTAACGACGACTATCCGATCTGGGCCAACAAGGTGCATAAGCACCGGCCGATTTTTTGCAAAGAAGACAAGTCTCTGGTGATGTTCCGCAAGTGGATACGCCAGTTCTATCTGACGTCGAAAGACAAGCGGGAGATTGCGTAGCGATGCAGGATTTCAGCAATAAGGTTGCGGTCATAACCGGCGGAGCCAGCGGCGTGGGTCGCTCGTTGGCATTTGCGCTGGGACGTCGTGGCGCGAAAATTGCCGTAGGTGATGTCGACAAAGCCGCGATGGCACAGGTGAGCGCCGATCTCGCGGCCCAAAAGATCGAAGCGATAGTCGAGTTTTGTGACGTGACTTCGTTGGAAAGCCTGAACGATTTTGCCAGTAAAGCTGTGGCCGCTCTGGGCAGTTTAGATCTGGTATTTGCCAACGCTGGCATCGGCGCGGGTGAATCTGGCGCCATGTGGGACTATTCGGAAAAGGACTGGCAGTGGTGTCTAAACGTCAATCTCTGGGGTGTGATTAATTCCATTTCCGCCTTCATGCCGAGGCTGGTGTCGCGCAACGAGGAAGCTCACTTTGTCGTTACTGGATCGGGCAACGGTGCGCTGCTGGTGTATCCGGACCAGCCCATCTATACCGCGAGCAAAGCGGCGGTGCATGCGATTACTGAAAACCTGCACTATCAGGTGCAGGCCGCGCAGAGTCCAGTCAAGGTCAGTGCGCTGTTCCCAGGCCCCCATGTGGTTGATACCGGCTTGTTCAATTCCGGTCGCGTGCGTCCGCAGGATTTAAAGAAAGACGTTGAAGGCAACGCTTCTGGCATCAGTTCCGTTGAAGATATGAAAAAAATGTGCGCGGAATTTGGCATCGAACTGCAAACCACGCACCCGGATGACGTAGCCGAAATGGCGATCGAAGGGTTGCAGAAAGACGCCTTCTGGTTGCTGGCTACCACACCGGAAACCGATGCCAAAATCCGCTCGCGAGTGGATATGATCCTCAACCGGGAAAACCCAGTGCCCAATAGGGTGGGTGCTTAGCGTAGACCCGCAGATTTAGCCCAGCAACATTCAGCCACAACAATCTATAAGGGAAAAACTATGAGTAATGAATCAGGTGCACCTCAGGGCAACCCCGGCGATATCGTCAACTGGCCCATGCTGAAAATCCAGTACCGGACCGACCCGGACAAGATTGCTGCTTTGTTGCCACCCGGTATAGAACAGGGCGCCGAGCCCAACGTCAATATCACTATTTATAACTTTCCGGTGCCGGATGAGCCTGAGTACGGCATCGTTACGAGTGTGGATGCCAACTACAACGGCGTCGCGGGCGAGTTCACACTGGGCTACGGCATTGATCAGGAGTCGGCGATATTTGTCAGCCAGGAAACTAATGGCCAGCCCAAGTACCCGTGCACCACTGAGTTCTATCGCCTCGGGCCTCAGGTCAAGGCGCGCTGTATTCACCAGGGCTATACGTTTGTTGAGTTCGAGGGCGTATCCAAGGGTCCATCTGCGGCTGGCGAACCGTTCCAGCAGAACGAGTGGTGGCTGAAGTATTCCCGCGCAGTAAGTGCCGGCGGCCCAGCGACCGCCTATGATTTCCCGCCGCATGTGGTGCGCGTGCGCAGCGAGTACGGCACGGCATGGCGCGAAGAAGTCGACGGTAAACTGGTATTGCGCGACAGCCCCTGGGATCCGCTGGCCAGCTTGCTGCCCATGCGTGAGCAGTTAGCGGCCTATTTGTGGTGGCCGACATTCCTGGACCGCGAGATGACGCTGGCGGGCAAGCTTGATCCGGAAAAATTCCTGCCTTATACCGACACTATCTCCGGGTCGCGCTGGCCTGGCACCAATGGTGGCCCCAAACGCGGCTGATCCTGCCTTCGAATCTCCAGGTCCCTGACCTGGAGATTCGATCTGTCCCTCCCCTCTTTGGCTTCGTCAGAAGCACTTATAAAAATGCTAAAAAACTGGCTCCCCGTACTAACCGGCATGTGCTGCCTCGGTCTCGGCCCCGGCGTCATGGCTATCTATGGCTTTTTTGTGGAGCCACTGTCGCAGGAGTTTGGAGTTGGGGTAGCAGTGCTCAATACCGGGCCTGTGGCCCTGTTGCTGGTCCCGGCTTTTCTGGGCGCACTGATAGGTAAGTTGGCTGATCGGCTGCCGGTGAGGAATGTCATGCTGGTGGGCGCCTGCCTTGCGATGTTTTCACTGGTCGCTATTGGCGAGGCGCCGACACTAGTGTGGGTGGCCATAGGTTTCCTGGGATTTTCACTGGGTCTCTCCATGTACGGACCTGTGGTCGTCAACGGCATGATGATAAAACTCTATCCGCGCCGCGAAGCGCGGGCACTGGCGCTAGCGGCGATTGGTATCAGTGTGGCGGCCATAATTCTACCGCCGCTAGTGGGCAGTCTGCTGGCATTTTTCGACTGGCGCACGACACTGCAATGTCTTGCGGCTGGATTGCTTGCGGTCTTGTTGTTGGCAATCCTCGCGGGTACGCCACGCGGTGTAGTGGTAGCTGCGAGCAGTCAGGAAGCGCCTGTCGCAAGCGCCTTTTACCGCAGCACCGCGTTCTGGCTGATAGGATTATGTGTGGCACTAGGCCTCAACGTGATGATTGTGTTGACAGTTGCTCTGCCGACTTTTTTTGTCGATCGCGGCTATTCCCTGGCAGATACAGGCTGGTTTCTGTCCATTGGCGGTCTCGCCGGTCTGGTAGGGAAGAGCTTTCTGGCATGGTTGGGAGACGCGGTTCGGAATTATGCCAAATGGCTGGCGGTGGGGCTGTTGTCTATGCAGGCCGTTGGTCTTTGCATGCTTTATGTCTCGGGCAGTTTATCGGAAGTGATTGTGGCGTTCTCCCTGCTGGGCTTCGCCAATGGTGCTTTTATTCCCATGCATCCCTACCTCAACAGTCGTTACTTTGACGCCGCCATCATCAGTCAGGTGAATGGCGCGCAGATGCCACTATTTTTACCTTTCGGTCTGATAGGCGCGCCCTTGGCGGGGTATGTCTATGACCAGACCGGCAGTTATGATGTGGTGGTGATAGCGCTTGCAGTCACTTTGAGTGTTGCCGCGCTGATGATCCTTCCGCTGCCGAAGCCGTCGCAGTAGCTTTCACATCGGGGAGAGGCGCGGAGGCTGTTTTTTGCTAGTATCTCTCATCAGAGTTCCGCCGCAAGAACCCTTGCAGACACTGGAGTGCGCTATGCCGATGTTTCTAAGAAAAAAGCTTCACGCGTTATACCTGTTTATTATGAAGGTAGTAGTGCGTTTTTCTCCCCCGCTGCGACACACGGCATTTGCCGGAAGCGGCAGTTCACAGCAGTTGTGTGAACATATTGTGCGTACGGGAGCCAAAAAAGTATTGGTAGTGACGGACAAGCCGCTGCGTGATCTCGGTGTTGTCGATAAAGCCATCGGCGCGCTGCTGGCCGCGGATATTGATGTCGCCTTTTACGACGGCGTGCTGCCAGACCCCACTTTCGATCAGGTAGCCGCCGGCGCTACTGTGGCCAAAGAACACGGTAGCGAGGTAGTGCTCGCCATCGGCGGCGGTTCCTCTATGGACGCCGCTAAAGTCATTGCCGCCGCGGCAACCAGTAATGAATCGCCTGCAGATTGGGTGGGGATTGGCAAGATCAAGCATGCCGTGCTGAAGCTCTACGCTATCCCCACTACGTCGGGGACTGGCTCTGAGGCAACCATGGGCGCTGTGATCTCCGACGTGTTAACGCATGAGAAAGGCATCATTATGGGCGAAATGTTGCTGCCCGCTGCTGTTGCGCTCGACCCGGACCTGATCGTCGGTTTGCCACCACATATCACCGCCGCAACCGGTATGGACGCGCTGACCCACGGTATTGAGGCCTATATCGGTGTGTGGGAGCGCGGGACTCGTTTGGAAGATTCGCGTCTGGCCGTCAAGTTGATCTTTGACAACCTTGCTACGGCCTGTCGCGAGGGCAAGAATATTGAAGCGCGCAGTGCAATGAGCATGGCCGCCTACTATGCAGGCTTGGCGATTAATCAGGTTAATGTGGGTAACGTGCATGCGATTGCGCACCAGCTGGGTGCCAAGTATGGGATTCCGCATGGTCTGGCGAATTCGCTGGTGTTGCCGCATGTGCTGGAGTTTTGCCGTGTGGAGGCGCAACAAAGTCTGGCCGAGCTGGCTGTACTTATCGGTGTTGGCAGCCAAGGGGAAGAGCCCAGCGCTCTGGCGAACAAGTTTATTCAGGCTGTGCGAAATTTACGGACAGAAGTGGGCATTCCCGAAAAAATGGAGGTGATAAAGCGTGAAGATTTTACCGCTATTTGCGCGTTGGCCATTCAGGAGGGTGCTCTTTATCCGGTTCCCCGGCTGCTCGATCGTGAAAGCGTGATGGCGATCCTGAACAATATTTCAGAGTAGGAGGCGCGCGGTCAGATGTTTGCGGCCCGGCCAGCGGGTGATGTGAAGAGCTGTGAATGTAAAATCATGACCCTAATGCCAGCTACAAGGTTTTTGGTGGAAACCGAATAATTAGCGCCTATAATGCGATAGTTTCCTAATAATAAGGTAACCCGGTATGGAATATGATCCAGAGCTTCACAGTTTAAAGTGTCCCAAATGCGATCACGGCATGGAGGAAGTCACCCACGAGGGCGTCACCATTGATCGCTGCTCCTTCTGCAATGGGCTGTGGTTTGATCACGATGAGATCAATCAGTTGAAAGCCAGCAAGGATGGGCACACTCTGGACATCGGTGATGCCAAAGAAGGGTGGAAATGGGACAGCCATGCTGACATTAACTGCCCGCGCTGCGGCAAGCAGATGGAAAAGTCCGCAGATCCCAAGCAGAAGCACATCTGGTATGAGCTTTGCCAGGACCACGGTATTTTCATGGATGCCGGCGAGTTCAAAGATTACAAGTTCGAATCCATGCTGGATCGTTTCCGCAGCTTAATCAAAGGTGACCGCAGCAAGATCGCCCCCTGATAAACTCGTCTAGCCAAGGCCAGCAGTCTCCGGATTCTGTTGGTACCAGTTGACGCCTTCCGCATCGGCAGTGCGAGTAATGCTCCGCCTGCCGAGCAAGCAGTGCAGATGCGCCAGTGTCTCGCCTGTTGCCAAACCCAGTGAATCACCTTCCAGCGTGCGGTTGAACAGCGCTGGAAAGCAATCCACCGCCCGCCGCGGTTGCTCCAGATAATCGAACAGACTCGATAGATCGTTTTTATGGCTCTCGATAATCTGGTTGAGCCGCACGTGCAGGCCGTAAAACGGTGTCTCATGGGCAGGCAATACCAATAGATCGTCAGGCAAGATTTCCCGCAGGCGGGCGCTGGAATGCAGCCACTCGTTCAATGGGTCACCCTGCGGTTCGGTGGGAAAGACGCTAACATTGGGCGTAATCCTCGGTAGTACCTGATCCCCTGCAATAAGAACTTTGAGTGCTGGGCATTACAGGGTGGCATGCTCTGAAGAATGGCCGCTGCCGATAATAACCTGCCAGTACCGGTCGCCAATGGTGATTGTCTCTCGATCAACCAGCCGACGAAAGCTATCGGGGAGCGGCGCAATCGCACGACCGAAATTACCGAACTTCTTTCTGTATTTATCCAATTGCTCTTCATCGTAGCCCGCTGCTTTGTAGAACCGAATCGCAACATCCGGTGCTTCTCGCCCGGTATCTGCTTTCATGGCGCGGCACATCAGGAATTCTTCACGTGGCATCCACAGGTCGCAATTAAATCGCTCTGTCAGCCAACCGGCGAGGCCGACATGGTCGGGATGCACATGGGTGCAGATAACGCGCAGGACAGGTTTGTCCTGCATGAATCCGGTGAACAGCTGCTCCCAGGTCGCGCGCGCTGGGGATATTGAGGCAGGTGTCCACCACGGTCCAGCCGTGCTCGTCTTCCAGCAGCCAAAGATTGATATGATCCAGTGACATAGGCATTGCGAAGCGCGCCCAGTAGACGCCCTCGGCAACTTTTTTTGGCTCGCCAGGCGCTGGGTTGGCGCTGCGGGTGAAAGGGTAGCTGAGGCCTCGATATTGCTCGGGATTAGTTTTCAGCATAGACGAATAATCCCTGGTTTTGGTTGACGATTGTGGTGCGTCGGCCATTGTAAACCTTTTTGATCGTATTCATTGATCGGTCTAGGCGCAGGGATTAGAACTGGTTATCGTTTGTTTCGTAGTTGATCGTTGATAATGTGACCCTCGGCAACTGAGGAATACGCAAAGTCACCTGTTTCTAAATTGTTTACCGGCTTGGTCGCGCTGATTGATGGTTATACTCTGTGGTTTGAAATGTTCAGCGGGTTTGCTGTGGTCTCTTTTCAGATAAAACAGGGTCTGGAGCCGTAACGTCGCGTCGCTCTTCTTCTCGCTTGTGGTTGTTGCGAGTTGTTGCGGGTTGTTACGGCGTATTCAGCGCGTAACCCCACATTTTTTTCTACAGGCACTTCCCGCATTGTTGGGTTTGTTATCGCTGTTCATTTTCAAAAGCGATGCCAAAAAGTGCGAAGCTCTAGCGAGTTGGTTGTTCCAGAACTGCTGCGCTAGCGGATTTCGAAGCGCAGCCCGACATAGAACGTACGCTCCTGTGCCGGCTCGATACCGTCGGCTCGCACGCGGCTATAGTAGTCTTCGCTCAGCATGTTGTTGATGCCGCCGTACACGGTCCACTGCTGGCTCTGACGATATTCGACACTGAAATCGAGGACCGTATAGTCTGGGATTTCGGCTTCGATTTCGCTGGCACCTGAGCCACGCGGCAAGTTGGAGTCCTGCCAGTACTGATCTCCGACCAAAGTAGCAGTAAGCGCTGCGTTCCATCGCTCGCTCTCAAACAGGAAGCCTGTGCGTACCAGGTAGTCTGGCGAGAATGCCGTGTCGTTGCCGATCAGGTCGGTGTTGACGCTGTCGGTTATCTCCGCATCCAGTAACGAGCCGTTGACGAAAATCAACAGTGAACGGGGACTGTCGGGCAGTACGTCGTACTCTGCGCTGAACTCGATACCCTGATGGCGCGAGTTCCCGCTGTTTACCCGTTCCACGTCCGCGATGTTTACTTGGATCTGCTCAATTTTGTCGTCGAAATCGATGCGGAACAGGCTGACGTCGAACACCAGATTGTCAATCGGCTGGCTGCGATAGCCGAGCTCATAGTTAAAAGCGCGCGATGCGCTGGGACCATTCGAGCCGACCAATTCCGATGCGGGGTTGATGAGATCGTCGAAGCGCTGCGGGCGATACGATTCCGAGACGTTGGCATAGACTTCCGAGCGCTCGCCGGTGTGGTACATCAGACCCAGGCCGAACAGGGTTTCGTTGGACGTTTCGTCGAGGTCGATGGCGTCCCGAGTTAGGCTGGCGTTTGTCACCACGTCCTTCAGATCGTAGTTGATTCGCTCCAAGCGAACGGTGGGTACTACGCTGAGGTTGCCGAAGCGGAACAGGTTTTCGGCGAACACGGCGTTATAGGTGATGTTGCGGTCCTGCTCGAAGGCCAGATCCCCCCGTTTCTGGTTGCTGGAGCGAATGTCGTTACTGACATGACGGGTGCGCGGGCTGTCGCCGAGGTAGCCGGTGGTGCCAGCCGTCAGCACGTGGGAATTCCCCCAGGACAGTGCGTAACGCAGATCGATGCCGTAATTTGAGAACTTCTGTTCGTCAATGGCGGTTGTTTCAGGCTCGTTGTTGGGATCGGTGAACATCGCCGAGCGGCGGCTCAAGCGGTCCATATGGGAGTACCAGAGACTGCCATCCAGGCTGGATGAATCGTTAATCTGTTGTTCATATGTCATGCTGGTGATCAGTTGATCGATCTTCACCCTGTTAAAGGGCGACTTCACCAGATCACGATCGTCCTTAAACTCCTGCGAAGTGAGCCGCCCCGCTTCTCCGGAGTCTGACTGGTAGACATCCACGTCGAATCCCAGGCGGATGTCCTCGAAGCCTTCATAGGAGACCCCGAAATAGCCGGCATCGACATCGTAATTCTCATTGTCGCGCGGACCATCGGCCTGGCGGTGGTCGTAAGATGCCAGGAAGCCAAAATCGCTTTCGGCCCAGCGCACTTCGTTGTAGGTGCTATACAGCCCGTCAGTGCCGGCTGTTTGGTCGGTGCTGAAGGAATTTTCCGCTTCGGCGCTCGCGCGGCGGGTCACGAAATTCACCACTGGGCCAATCTGCGGTCCGTAGATTAATCCGGCTCCGCCGCGAATGAACTCGATCCGCTCTATCCGTTGCGCGGCAGGTAGGAAATAGATTGTGGGGTAGCCGAACATGTCTGCCGCGAGGGGGATGTTGTTCTGGAAGAACGCCACGAACTCGGATTCGTGCGGGTCGCCCAGTCCCCGGTAGTTGACGTTGTAGATGCTCGGGATTTTCTGGTCTGACACGAACAATCCGGGCAGGCGGGAAAACATCTGGCGCAGGTTCGGCTCGACGAACACCGGCTGCTCCTCCAAGTTTACCAGCGTAGTTTTCTTGCCTTCGAAGATCTTGCCATCTTGTAGGGCGGGGAGTGTACCTAAGATATCGGAATTTTGGGTCGAGCCGCGAACTTCAACAATTTCCATGGTGTCTTTATCTGCTGTGCCATCGGCGGCGGCGGCGAAAGACCAAGCGGACAGGGCGGCAGTTGCCGCTAATCGGGCGATATACATTGCAGTAGCTCATTAGTTAGTAATGAGAAGCATTATCATTAATATTATTATCAAATGCAACACTGTGCTGCCGATATACGCCCGAGGAGCATCAAAATTATGGAGCACCAGACGACGTTGTTCGACTAATCATAAACCGGGGACAGACCACGTTTTCTGACTAATTAAAATGTGGTCTGTCCCCATTTATCTCGGCGCAGCTGCGCGCTGAAGTCGGTCGTTGATGGCTTCACCCAGGCCGCTGGAAGGCACTTCCATCACGGCGATAGTGGCAGCGCCTGACGCATCGAGCGCGCGCAGCAGCCGGTAGAGGTTGGCTGCCGCCTCGGTGAGATCCCCCGACGCAGAAAGATTCTCGGCTGTTGCCGGCGCGCCAGGACCAAACCCGAGCAGTACTTCGTCCGGCCCGGCCTGTGTTGCGTTGAGTCGAAGGCGAGCCCGCGGCGCGTAGTGCGATTGCAGCTGACCGGGAGCAGATATGGCATGTGCTTCGGGTTCTTCTAAAGGGCCCAGGATTGCCTCGATGTCCTCGCGGGCGATCGCGCCCGGTCGCAGCAGCGCGGGAGCTGAGCCCGGTAGAATCGAGACGATGGTCGATTCGATTCCGGCGCGGCAAGCGCCGCCGTCGAGCACGACTTCCACCTTATTCCCCAGTTCCGACGCAACGTCTCCAGCCTGCGTCGGGCTCAGGCGGCCCGATGGGTTAGCGGAGGGTGCTGCGAGGGGGCCGTCCATCTGCGACAGCAGTGCCAGAGCGATTGGGTGGGAGGGAATCCGTAGCGCCAGGGTAGGCAGTCCTGCGCGCGCCAACTCGCAGGTGCGGCCTCCCGGCGCGGCGGGTAAAACGAGGGTTAATGGGCCGGGCCAGAACGCCTCGGCCAGCGCCTCGGCACGTTGGTCCATGATGCCCTCGCGGCGCGCCATCTCGATCGACGCGACGTGCGAAATCAGCGGGTTGAAGCTAGGCCGCGCCTTGATCGCGTAAATCAAGGCGACAGCTTTCGGGTCGCTCGCGTCCGCGGCAAGCCCATAGACCGTCTCGGTGGGCATGCCAATTACCGCCCCTTGCCTCAGCGCAGAGAGCGCCAGCGCGAGGCCGGCTGCATCGCCGGCGATGATGGGTGGCGCGCTCATGAGGCGCCGCCGACGCGCCAACCGAATGCCAGAGGGAATAACGAGGACGCATTTAATTTCGGCTGTTCCCATTTCTCAAAAACGGAAAATAATTTTGTCCCCATTTCTATTTCTCTCATTCAAAGTCACCGCGCAGCTAATGTTGTTACAGATATTCCGCGGCTGCATCGGCATATTGCTAACACCTGCCCCGCAAGCGTTTCTCGTTGAGGCCAGTATTGCCTCCTCTTAGGCCTTTCAAGCCAATCGCGACAGTATGACATGACAGAGCGTGCTGCAGCTCCGCTAACTATCACACTGTGACAGGCGATAAAGTATTCGTGTATCAACAGAGTGCCTGGCTGCATGGCCGATAATCGTTGCGTTGCGTTGCACAGGTTGCAGCAGCGGGCACTCTTCTAAAACACCTTCTGAAGTCAGTGAGCACACCGTAGGCGATGATGGTTTTATGCTGAGAGTTGCGGATGCCTGCACTGCAGTGGTTGGACAGATTGTTGGCAAACAACTTGCACCGGTACTTGGAAGTGTTAATAGGTGGCATGTCGTTTATGAGTTGCTGCTGACTAATAGCCGGCCCATCCCTGCTGCTATTTATGAGATTAAGGTCCTCGATTATTACGATAACCAACGCGTGTTACGCGCTATTACAGAGGCAGAGATTATTGAATTGAGCGTCCATCTAAGCGTACGTCCGCGATTGAAGCCCCGGTCTCCCTCCTCACTGAGGGAGACGCCGCTTTGCAACCCAATGAGTCGATGGTGGTATTGATCGAGCTGAAGCCTGCTTCTGCCAGCGATAAACCCAAGGCCATTATGCAGCCATTTTTGGGCATTGCCGCTGCCAATCCTGGCTCATATCATCCCGAGGATGCAGCGTATTTGATGGTGCCCCAGCGTGCTGGCTGCCGATGGGATTTCGCGTCGGTATCTCGGATTTACTGTGACATGAGGTGGGGAGTTTCGAGGTAAGCACTGAATGACGGGGACGCATTTCTCGGACGACCTGAGAAATTTAGTATCGGGGCGTTGCTGTATTGATCTCACGTGTATCACCGGGGGCAATTATTTGAAAATGTTCTGGATCAACATCCAACTCCGTTAGTGCCGTCGCCAGATCTCGACTGGGCTGGTCGATGGCCTCGTAAGTAAGCTGAAAAGTACCAAAATGCATGCCGAGGCTATACTCGCTGCGCAGATCTCTGTGAGCCTGCACTGCCTCCATCGGGTTAACATGAACATCTTTCATAAACCAACGTGGTTCATAAGCGCCAATAGGCAGCAATGCCAGTGCGAACGGACCGTGCCGTAGACCACTGTCCTTAAAGTGCGGGCTGTAGCCGGTGTCCCCGGCGAAGTAGATATTGCCTGCGGGGGTCTTAATAATAAACGAGCCCCACAGCGTGGTCATTTGATCGACGATGCCACGACCGGAACGATGCTGACACTCGCTGAACACAAACTCCAGGTCAGCGTACTCCAGGGAATCTTCCCAATCCATTTCATGATTTTTAGTGAAGCCCAGTTCATCAAAGAATCGGCTATTGCCCAGACCGGACAGCACCAACGGTAGCTCGCCGTCCAGTTTGGCGAAACGCTTCAGAGTGTCCGCATCCAGGTGGTCGTAGTGATTGTGGCTAATAAGAATGACGTCTATAGGTGGAAGATCTTCGAAACGAATACCTGGATCATGCACCCGTTTCGGCCCCGCCCACTGAGTGGGGCTGGCGCGATCGGAGTAGATGGGGTCAGTCAGTATGTTGACACCTCCCACCTGCACCAGAAAACTAGCGTGGTTGATAAAGGTCACCGAAATGCCGTCAACTACGCGTTCGTGCGGCACCTGCTGCGGTTGCACCTCAACCCAATCCGGCCATTGCTCAGGCTTTGTAAGGGAGCCGAGGCCGAAGCGCAACAAATCTCCAATGTGCTTATCCCCCACCACATGATTATTGAAATATTTGCCGTTGTAGTGATCACTGATTTTGTAGGTACTGACGGAACCTCCCACGCAGCTCACCAGCAACGGTAATTTGAGGGCGATGAACAAGATAATTATTAGTCGGGCCACCTAGTTTATACCGGATTTCAGGTGGGATGGATCAAATGGGCTGATGTCAAAGTATCAGGAATTTAGAAGTGCGTCCTGAATGTCGCCGGTCTATCAGCTTAATGCCCTTTCATAAGGAGATGCCATTTAGGGCGTCGTATTCTTTCTATCGTGTTGCGAGATAGGGTTGTAGCTATTGCGGTGCGTACCAGATCGCCGAGGTGACGGCCCGTTCCTGCAGACTCACCGGTTCGGGTGCCTCCATGCCGAGCGTCAATGCGTCGTAGGTTGTCCAGCGCGGTGTTGGGATCTCGATCACTCGGGCGTAGTAGAATGCCTCTTGGTTTGCATCAAATTCAGGATCTGTCCAGACAGTATACAACTGCTCGGCGCCTATGCTGTTGTCGTAGGTGGCAGTTTTAGCGTCCACCGTGTCGCCCACCGCAGGCAAATGGCCGCTTGCATCTGGTTCGCGCTGTCCTGACCACACCACATCGAAAATGTTCTCATGGGACTTGCCATCCGCATCGATCCAACCCTTGATGACTTGCACGCGGTCGAGGTTGCCGCTTTGGGGATCTCGCATGGCCCACACCGCAAAGCTCGGAGCTGCCGCATCTAGTGCGGGTAAATCACCGCCCATCGGGACGCCCAGAGTATCCGCCAGCTCAATCCAGTCCTCTCTGTTCAATAGGTCCTGCGGGAAATTCCAGCCACCGAAGAAGCGCACTGTCATGCGCGGCCCGGAGGTCGCGTAAGTCTCCTTGCGGACCATGGCGTCGTACAAAGATGCTCGGGTATTCTGTTCGGCCCAAACCGCAGCCAAACCCGCTGCGCTCCAGCGTCTGCCGCCTGGCATGCTGCTGGGTATATAGGAAGCCTTGCCCATGCGCAACGCGGCGCTGCCGTCCAGCAGCGGCAGTTTGCCGTGGTAGTTGTTCTCGTCCACCGGAGAGCTGGCGTTGTGGCCATCGGAGCTGCCAATGACACCAAAGCGATAGGGATTAAAGTCTTCGCTGTGTGACATTTCCAATCCGGTGCGCAGCGCATCGCGCGCGTAGCTGCCCTTGGCTTTTGATGTTTCCTGCCCCTGCGACAGTAAGGTGTCGTAAATCTCAAAGCCGGCGAATTCATCCTCCTCTGAGAGCAACGGGTGGGTCTCTGATGAGCCCTTTACCTGAAAGATTTCGCTCAGCGGCTCATTCTGCATGCGCCGCGCTGCGTAGCTGGCGTCCATGGGTTTGCCATCGTACATGACGCGGTCATACATGCGACCATCACTGACGTTGCCATTGTGGGGAATTGCGAAGGATTGCATGCCTTGCTCGCGCTGGCGCTCCAGAGCGGTCCACAGATCTCTGGGGTCTTGTGAATCCACCGAGCTAAACGGCAGGTCGGGGACGTGTGTGCCTCGATAGATAACATTGCGGTGCAGGTTGCGCTCGCTCGGCATTGAGCTCCATTCATAGCCGATAAAAGTGGTGAACTGTCCCGGTTCATTGTGTCGCTCTGCGGTCGCCGCGATGTCGCGCCAGGCACCCTTTGAAATATCTTCCCAGCCGGGGACGATAGCGTTCTCCAGATCGAAGCCCAGCAGGGTTTGGACAAAGGCCCATGTAATGCCGGGTCGCCCGTCGTTGAGCAGACGATTACGCAAACTCCGCTCGCTCAGCGGCAGGTCCGGCTCGGTGGCACGCAGCACACCCAGATATTCTGAATGGTCGGTGACGGCGGCGAAGTCCAGTGGCCTGCTCATGCGAATGCCATAGCCCGCGGCGTGTTCTATCTCGCCACCTTTGGCAAACGTGTATGCATCATCCGGCGTGGCTCGTACGCCGTTGGTATAGGCGTCGGTGGAAAAGCTGGTGTGGATGTGCAGATCGCCCCAGTGCAAGTTGCGCTGGGGATTGAATTCGGTGAATGCTTTGGCCGGAGGTTTGACCGCCGATGCGGCGTTGAATTTCGGGGACAGGCTGGGGTCTTCTACCGGGCTGCAGGCAACCGCTACCGTCAGCGTGGTCAACGCAATGAGTGCTCGTATTGTCGCCGACTCGACAGCAGCAAGGCCAGCACGGGGCATCGACATTGCGCCCAAAACAGAGACGAAGTGAGCCCTAACTAATCGCATCCGGTAATCTCCATGCCTGGATTGAATCCCGATAAGCGAGCCTTGACCAGCGGCTCGCGATAATCGGGAAATGCTGCATGAAGTGAGCGCTAACAAACCCCGCGCTCACTGCCAGTCCAGTACTGTGCACGTACCGCCTTCTTGTCAGGCTTGCCCACCGGCGTCAACGGAATCGCGGCGACAAAGTCGACGGACTTTGGCGACTGCACCGAACCCTTGGCTTTCTTGACCAGCGCCTGCATGGCGGACACCAGTTCATCGCTAGCTTCAAAGCCTGGCTTCAGCACTACTACGGCCTTCACCGCCTCACCCCATTGTTCATCGGGTACGCCGATAACGACCACCTGGCCGACCGCTTCGTGAGTCGCCATAACGTCTTCCACTTCGCGCGGGAAGACGTTGAATCCACCGGTTATGATCATGTCCTTAGTACGGTCGACAATGTACAAAAAGCCATCCTCGTCCAGTTTGCCGACATCACCAGTATGCAGCCAGCCGCCCGCGAAAGCTTCGGCGGTTTGCTCCGGCATATCCTTATAGCCCTTCATAATCAGCGGGCCGCGAATGCAGATTTCTCCGGCTTCACCGCGAGCAACCTCATTGCCATCCGGGTCGCGCAGGCTCAGGTGTATCCACGGCGTTGGACGGCCACACGATGACAGGCGGCCCGGTTTAGACAGGTCATGCTCTTTCTTGCGCATATTCGCAATCACCATGGGGCACTCGGACTGGCCAAAGAACTGGTAGAAGATCTGGCCCCACTTCGACATCCCCTCCTGCAAACGCGTTGGGCTCATGGGTGATGCACCATAAAAAATGGTCTCCATGCTGGACATGTCTGCGGTGCTGGAGCGCGGTGCGTCCAGCAGAAAATACAGCATCACCGGAACCAGCATGGTGCAGGTTATTTTATGCTGCTCCACCATGTTGTAAAACTCGTCCGTGCTGAAGCCCTGCATGACATAAAAGGCGCCGCCCTTTTGCAGCACAGGGATAAAAAAGGCCGCAGCGGCATGCGATAGCGGTGTCGCGATCAGCATGCGCAGGTCGTCGGGGAATTCCCATTCAGCGAGCTGGATCTGGGTCATGTAGGAGGTGACGCTATAGGTGCTCATCACGCCTTTGGGCTTGCCGGTGGTGCCGCCGGTAAAGTTGACGGAGGCGATATCGTCTGGGCTAACATCTGGCGCCACCAGTGGCTGCGGTTTAAAGCCTGCCGCCAGTTCAAGATAATCGTCGCCGACTTTGTTGGGGCCAAAACCCAGCAGGTTTTTTAACCCGGGCACACGTTCTTTGAGTGCCCCGGCCAATTCCTCAAATACCGACGAATCGAAAATCAGCGTATCGATTTCTGCGGCTTGCAGTACATACACGTGATCGTCCAGCGAGCCCAGCGGATGTAGCGGGGTGCCGATGCAGCCATTCAGCTGCATTGCGGCGATATTGGACAGCACCTCCGGCCGGTTGGCCGAAATCACCGCAATTCTACTACCGACACCGAGCCCCTTGGACTGCAGCGCCTGCACCATCTGGCTGGTGCTTTCGCGGACATCCTTGTAGCTGGCAACTTTGTCGCCGAGGAACAGGCAGGGTTCGTCGTTATAGCGGTTGAGGCCATCGATCAGCAGATGGGGCATCAGGGGTGGGTGGCGCAGTGCATCAGTGGTCATGGTGTCTCCAAATGTGAGCTATTGCTGGGGTAGGAAATCAGTTGTCGTTCTGTGAGTTGTCTGGCTGCTGTTTATCGAGCTGCAAGGCGCGGCGCAACACAGCGAACATTTCTTTGGACTCGCGCTGGCTGACTTGGGCAGAGGCAAAGATGCTGGAGCCATGAAACGTGCCGGGGAAGCTGTGCAGCTCTGTCGCGACGCCCGCTTGCATTAATTTCAGTGCATATTCCACGCCTTCGTCGCGCAGTGGGTCAAATTCCATGGTGCTGACATAGGTGGGTGGTAGGCCCGACAGGTCCGGTGCGCGAGCCGGTGCAGCGTAATAAGGTACATCATCTGCGCCGCGCTGGTACTGATCTCCCAGATAATAGTCCCAGCTGATTTCAGCATTGGGTCTGTTCCACATGGGAGTATCGACAAAGCGCTGCATACTCGGTGTTTGGAGTCGGTCATCCAGCTCCGGCATGCCCAGGTATTGAAAGCAGATGGCTGGGCCGCTGCGATCGCGCGCTAGCAGCGCAGTTGCAGCCGCTAATCCACCCCCGGCGCTGACGCCACTTACAGCCAGTCGCGCCGGATCGATATGCAATGGCTCGCAGTTGGCATGCGTCCATTGCAGTGCGGCATAGCAATCTTCCAGCGGCCCGGGATAGGGCGTCTCAGGTGCCAGCCGGTAATCGACTGAAACCACGACTACGCCGAGTCGTTGGCACAGGGCGACGCAAGAGCTTTGCTCGCTATCCAGGTTGCCAATAACAAATCCACCACCGTGAATATGCAATATCGCGGGCACCGATGCTAGCAGACCCTGTGGGGTGTATATGCGTACCGGCACGTCTGGCGCACCGGGCGGCCCCATGACGTGTCGATCTTCGATAACAACGCCGCTGTCGTCGATGCCTTTGTTCATGGACGCGGTCATCTTCTTAAATCCCTCACGCGCTTGCTCTACATCTTTGATAGTTTGCGAGGAGTCTGGCATCAACTGCAGCAGTGGAGTCAGTTCCGGGTCGAAGTTATAGCTCATCGTTACAGTTTCTCGGAATCAGGATGGTATGACGCTGCCTTGCGGTCAAGCGTTTGCGAGACGAACCTGATAACCGTGGAAGGATTCTCATTTCGCAGCACAAAGCACAGCCTATACTGTCCATTTCGAATGTGTATCTCAAGAGTTCAAGTACGGATACCTGCACCGACTGAAATTACGCGTAGTAGTGCCGTGATGGCAGCCTGCGCCAGCAATAACCCAAACGGGTAATATCCTGAAATCTGCGAGCCGCCTCACAGTTCGCATTTCAGTTCAGTCACGTCCTGTCTATATGATGAATAAAAAGCAGAAAGAATTCCGGGAGTGATGACGATGACCCAGTTAAACACCAGCAAGTCCTCGGCAGGTTGCCGCAGCAATCGTATGTACAGGGAAGATGGCGACTGGTTTTTCAAGACCAGGGAAGGCGATACCGTTGGGCCTTTTCAGGAGGAACTGGAAGCGTCAACGCAGTTGGAAATCTATATTCGGTTGATAAGTTCTGGCCTGCTCGCCACCGAGGAAGGTTTGAGATAGCCGCCTCCTCCGCTGCCCCAAAAGCGCGCGTGATAGCGGCGCATTGGAACTTTTTTGATGTTTTGTGACCCAGATTAAAGTGGTACTTACTTTAATCAAGGCATGCACACAGGCCCCAAAGCGAGTGAGGAGACCGTCGGCGGCCATCCGCGGGGCGGCCATCCGCGGGGCGGCCATCCGCGGGGCGGCCATCCGCGAAGTGAGCCTACATAGACGTATTGACGGCGTGTCCCGAAAAGCTCTACTCGGTTTGGCGTCGATCTCAGGCGTTAAGTTCCATCAGGGATCTTCCTGGAATAGAATGCAATAACTGCTGCGTATACTGCTGCTGGGGCGATTCGAACAAGTCTTCAGTGCGAGCTTGCTCCACGATTTTCCCCTTCTGTAGCACCACGATGCGATCTGCCAGTTGCCGCACCACCGCCAGATCATGTGTGATGAATAGCATTGTAAGACCATACTCGCGCCCCAGCCCGCGCATCAGCTCAAGTATTTGCGCCTGAATAGTGACATCCAACGCTGAGACCGGTTCATCCGCAACAATGAATTCGGGACGTGTGGCAAGGGCGCGACCGATGGCGATACGCTGGCGCTGACCGCCGGAAAACTCGTGCGGGTATTTGCGCACGAACGCGCGGGCCAGCCCGACGTCGTCCATCAATTTCAGAACATGTGCGCCCACCGTGCTGCGATTTTCTATCCCATGCAGCAAGAGTGGTTCGGCAAGTGTGTCGTATACCGTCATGCGCGGGTTCAATGACGCGAACGGGTCCTGGAAAATGAACTGCATTCTGCGTCGCAGATTCTTCAGGCCGCGGCCCTGCAGTGCGGTGACATCAATGCCGTCGAAATGTACTTCACCCGATGTTACAGGCACCAGGCGCAAGAGGGACCGACCGATAGTGGATTTGCCGCTACCCGATTCACCGACCAGTCCCAACACTTCGCCGCGTAACACATCGAAGCTGACATTATCAACGGCCTTCACGGAGGTCTTGCCGCTTTGAAACCAGGTACACAGATTTCGAACCTGGACCAGCGGTTCTGTCGCTGGCAATTCAACGGCTTTGCCGCCGCGTGGAATGGCCTGCAACAATTTTTGCGTGTAAGGGTGGTGGGCGTTGCGGAAGATGGCGTCCCGATCCCCGGTCTCGACAATGCGGCCCGCTTGCATCACCACTATCTGGTCGGCGATATCGGCCACGACCGCGAGGTCGTGACTGATAAATAATATGCCGATGTCACGCTTGGTCTGCAGTCCGGCGAGTAACTGCAGGATCTGCGCCTGAATGGTGACATCCAGTGCGGTGGTAGGTTCGTCAGCGATCAACAGTTTCGGCTCATTGATCAGGGCCATGGCGATCATCACCCGCTGTCGCATGCCGCCGGAAAATTGGTGTGGGTAGTTGTCTATTGTTGAAGCCGGGTCACGAATACCCACTTCCTCCAGCAATTCCAGTGCGCGCTTGCGCGCTTGCGCTTGGCTGACGTGCTTGTGGTAAAGCAGGGGTTCCATCAACTGATTGCCGATCGTCATGTAGGGATTCAGGCAGGTCATAGGGTCCTGAAACACCATGGCGATATCGCGGCCGCGAATTTTGCGCAGCTGTTCCGGTTTTAACTGCAGCAGGTCCTGATTTTCAAACATAACGCGGCCACCGTCGATGCGTCCCGGCGGCTGCGGGATCAGTCCCAGCAGGCTGTAGCAGGCCACCGATTTACCAGAGCCGGATTCACCGATAATCGCGGTGATTTTTCCAGACTCCACCGTGAAACTGATGTCGTCCACGGCCTTGGTGGTGCCCATGCGAGTGACGAAACTGACGCTGAGATTCTCGACAGTAAGCACGGGATCAGTCCTTTGCGCCGCGCACGTCTAATGCGTCGCGCAGTCCGTCACCGAGAAAGTTCAGCGAGAACAGCGTCAGCACCAGAGTCAGGCCAGGGTAGAGTAGCAGCCAGGGGTACTCTTCCATGGTTTCCGCGCCATAGGCGATCAGCAAGCCCCAGGATGTTTGTGGCGGTTGTACGCCGAGGCCCAGAAAACTGAGAAACGCTTCCAGTAACATCACGCTGGGAATCGTCAACGTGGTGTATACGATGATCGGCCCCAACGCATTGGGCACGAGATGGCGGCGAATAATGGTGGCCGGCGACAGGCCCAGCGAAATCGCCGCTTCTACAAATTCCTGTTGACGCAGGGATTGCACCTGGGAGCGCATGATGCGCGCCATGGTTAGCCATTCCACCGCGCCGATCGCCAGGAACAGCAGCAACATATTACGCCCGAACACGACCATCAACAGTACAATAAAGATCATGAAGGGCAGCGCGTAGAGAATATCGACCAGTCGCATCATCAGGGCATCGACTTTGCCGCCGAAGTAACCTGCGATGGCGCCCCAGGTTATGCCAATAAGCAGTGCCACTGACGTGGCAATAAAGCCGACGGCGAGCGAGATGCGACCGCCGTACATGATCTGTGTGAGCATGTCACGACCAAAGATGTCAGTGCCCAGCCAGTGCGCCGCAGACGGTGGCGTGGCGCCAAGCTCAAGTTGCTGCTGCGCATAGGCATAGGGCGCTATCCACGGCGTCAGTAGCGCAATAACGATAAAGAAGCTGAGGACGGCAAGCCCGAATACCGCGAGTCTATTGCGCCGCAGGCGCAGCCAGGCGTCACGCCACAGTGAGCTACCCTGTTCGGCCTGCGCGATGTCTGTAATCGTGGGCGCGTCCATTCAGCGACCTCCATACTGTGAGCGCAGCCGTGGATTCATCCAGGCAGCCAGTATGTCTGACAGCAGATTGAACACAATGATCAGGGTCGCCAGAAACACCGTAGCGCCGAGAATCATGGTGTAGTCACGGTTGAACGCGGCCTGCACATAGAAGCGTCCGAGCCCGGGTATCTGAAAAATCGTTTCTACCACGAAAGAGCCAGACAACAGTCCGGCAAACGCCGGCCCGAGAAAAGCCACAACCGGAATCAAGCCGCCGCGCAGGCCGTGACGCACCACCACCTGCCATTCGGGCAGGCCCTTGGCGCGCGCGGTGCGGATGTAATCCTGCGACATGACCTCCAGCATACCGGCGCGGCTGAGCCTGGCGATGTAGGCGGCATAAGTGGAGCCCAGCGTGATGGCCGGCAGTATTTTATCGCCGGGCATATCACCCCAGCCCGATACGGGTAACCACTCCAGGTAGATACCAAAGACCAGTATCAGAATGGGACCCATCAGTAGTGAGGGCACACAAATCCCGATCATTGCCACCGACATAGGAATGTAGTCCTGCGCCGAGTTGGGGCGCAGCGAGGCAACTATGCCTGCGATGCCGCCGATGGAGATGGCCACCAGCAGCGCGTAAAAACCCAGTTCTGCGGTGACGGGAAAGCCTGCGGCGATCAGTTCGTTGACACTGCGTCCCGGATACTTAAAGGACGGCCCCAGGTCGCCCTCCGCCAGGTCGGCCAGATAGGCGATATATTGTTCATACATTGGCAGGTTCAGGCGGTACTGCTCTTCAAGCGCGGCTTTGACCTCGGGAATGACCGCCTTCTCACTGGAGAAAGGTCCGCCGGGAGCCAGTCGCACCAGAAAGAAGGTGACAGTGATGACCACCAGCAATACAGGGATGGACTGCAGCAGGCGAAACCCTATAAAACGCCACATACTATTCTTCTGCCTGCCAATTGGAATCCAACGTGATGTATTTGTAATTGACATGATTCATTAGATTGGACGGTCTGCCCTGCACACTGGGGTGGATCAGCTGATTGCTGGTATAAGTGTAGATCGGAATGATGGGCATTTGCTCCATCAAACGCCGTTCTGCTGCAGCGAAAATCGCATAGCGCTGCTCACGCGATGCCGCACGTGGAGCCTGCCGCAGGATCATGTCGTCGTAGAGCGGGTCACAAAAGCCGGTATTGTTGTTGCCGCCGTCGCACAGGAACAGGTCGAGGAAATTGTTCGGGTCAATATAGTCGCCGATCCAGCCACGGCGTGCCATCTGGAAATCCATTTGGTCGACCGAGTCCAGGTAGACTTTCCACTCCTGGTTGGCCAGCGTTATGTCGATGTTTAGCGCGTCCTTCCACATCTGCTGCAAGGCCACCGCAATCTTGAGGTGACTCTCGCTGGTATTGTATTTTAGTTCCAGTCCCGGCCAGCCAGCACCGTCGGGGTAGCCTGCCTCTGTTAGCAGCTGCCGCGCTCGCGCAACGTTGTAATCGAATACTTTTGGCGGCTGGTAGCCGAGTGTGCCTGGCGGTGTAATACCGTAGGCCGGGATATTGGTGCCGTGCAAGACTGTGTTGTTAAGTTGCTCACGATCCACCGCCAGAGAAAGCGCCTGTCTTACCCGCACATCATCCAGCGGCGGCTCGTTGGTATTGAGGAGATAATAGTATGTGCCCAGATACGGCGCATTGACATAGGGGCTGTTCTCCATCGCGCGGTACACTGGGATCTTGTCCAGCGGAATACTGTTGGTGTAGTGCAGCTGTCCCACGCGGAACAGGCGCTCCTCACTGGAGATATTTTCGACTGGATAGAACTCAATGCCATTGAGTTGCACACGGTCCTTGTCCCAGTAGGTATTGCTTTTTTCCACGATGATGCGACGATTTAGCTGCCACCCTTTTAGGCGGAACGGACCGTTGCCAACGAGATTCCCGACATGCGTCCATGGTGTGAAGCGATCCGTTGCTTTACCGAACTTTTCGATGGTGGGGCGGTGAACAGCGTACGTGCTCTGGTGATCCATCAGCTGAATGAAGTAGGCGGTCGGTGCATTCAGTTTGACTTCAAGCGTGTGATCGTCCACTGCTTTTACGCCGACTTGATTGAAATCATCAATTTTTCCAGTTGCAAACGCCTCTGCGTTTTTCAGGGGGTAAAGCATGTAGGCATATTGATTACCCATGGCGGGGCTCAGCGCGCGCTGCCATGACCACACATAGTCGTTCGCAGTCATGAGATCGCCGTTGGACCACCTGGCCTCGGGATTGAGATAAAACGTGATGGTTAGGCCGTCTTCGCTGATATTCCAGCTCTGCGCCACGCCGGGCTCGGATTCCAGTGTATAGGGGTTTTTTACTGCCAGTCCTTCAAACAGGGCGCTGACAATGTTGCTCTCCGGGATGCCAGTAACGACATGCGGATCCAGTCCCTGCGGTTCAGTGCCATTGCCGACATGCAAAATGCCCTCGCGGTTGCCGCGCTCGACATTCGACTCACCACTGCCACAGGCGGCAAGGGTCGCAGCCATAATGAAGGACAAAAAAAATCTTGATGCGCTTAATCGCATAGTGATCATGTAATCCAGAGAGTAGCAAAAACACATGTGAGCGGCCGGCACCATAGCGACAGTAAAGCTCGCTAGCCAGAGCGTATAGGGTGAATATTGCGGATCAGGGTCGCCGCCCAGCGTGTATCACGCGGCAGACTTGCTGCGGCTGCCAACGGGCGGCCCAATATAGCGGGCGCGTGGACGGATCAGTCGGCTATCGCGGCTGAACTCGAGAAAATGTGCGACGTAGCCGTACACTCGGGACATCGCAAACATTGCTGTAAAGAAGTGGGTGGGAATGCCCAGGCTATGGAAGACCGCGCCTTTGTAAAACTCTACATTGGCCCATATCTCCTTGTCCTTTTCCGCGAAGGCGTGCTGGCAGGCCTCCTCCACGGCGACCAGTGTGGCCAGCAGGTTTTTGCTCTGGGCATCCTGGCACAACTCCACCGCCATGGGCTTGAGGATTTTTGCGCGCGGGTCGACGGTGCGATACTCCCGATGGCCCATACCCATAATTTTTTCTTTGTTCGCCAGACAGTCTTTGACGTATGCCTCGGCTTTTTCCGGACTGCCTATTGCCATGGCCATTTCCAGCGCCGCCTGATCGGCACCGCCGTGTAGTTTGCCGAACAGTGTGCCGATAGACGCGGAAATGCTGGACTGGATGGGTGCCAGAGTGCTGGCGCAGACCCGACCGGCAAAAGTGCCGCAGTTAAAGCTATGTTCCATCTGTAGGATTTGCGCCGCGTCCAGCATGCGGCGCATCTCTTCACTGGGTGCAGTTCCCAGAAACATGGTCAGGAAGTTTTCGTGAAAGCGCTTGCCCGGCAAGGGCGCCAGAATGACCTTGTTCTGTGACAGACGATAATGTGCAGCGATCAAAGCAGACATTTTTGCAGCCACAAACAGGCCGTGTACGGCGTTTTCTTCCACTTCAAGACTCGTGTCCTCGGGCCGCGTCAGCAGAGGCACCAGGCCCTGCAGCATCAACATCGGATGAATGTCGCGCGGAACCTGCTTCAGCAGGTCTATTTCGGCATGACTCAGACTGCTGTGTCGACACATGAACGTTTTTAAGCGGCTTTTTTGTTGCTCGTCGGGCCACTCGCCAAACAGCACCATCCAGACAACATGGAGAAAGGGCACGCCGACCAGTTCATTGATATCGATGCCGCGATAACTCAGCAGGCCGATTTCGCCTTGCACATCGGAAATCGCGGTGTCTCCGACGATTACGCCAGCGAGGTCAGCGGAAACAAAAGGATTTTTGGATGACATAAGTAGTAACTCAGAATGGTAATTTTTCACAGTATAGAGTGGACAGCGGAATCAGTTGAGTTAATTATACTTATAAATGTATTAGAGGAACTGATATGCGTTTAGAAAATAGCGAGCTGCGTGCTTTTCGCGCGGTAATCGAGGAGGGCGGTTTCAAGCGTGCGGCGGAGGCTTTACACATCAGCCAGTCTGCTGTCAGCCAGGCCGTGGCCGGGCTAGAGTTTAAGCTGGAGGCTCCGTTGGTGCAACGAGGCAAGGAACTGCGGTTGACCGACGTGGGGAAGCGCGTGTTTGAACATGCAGTGGATGTCCTGCGTGATGAGCAGCAGACGCTTGAAGATGTCATGCAGTTGAAGCAGGGCAAGACTGAAACCCTCAGCCTTGCCCTGAGCGCTTCCCTGAACCGTTTCTATGCGCCAGAGTTAATAAGTGCTTACTATCATGAAAACCCACGGATACGTATGAAAGTGGCAGAGATGCCATCCCGTAGTATTATTTCGGCGGTGCTCTCGGGCAGCGTCGAATTGGGCCTGGGTCCCTTCCAGAAGGACATGGCGGCATTCAATGCGGTGCCACTGTACCGTGACTCGCGTCATCTGGTGGTGAGCCCCAAGCATGCGCGCTACGAGGATATGATCAACGGCGATGAACGAGCGCTCAAGCTAACGCCGCTGATTGCTTCGGCGCTCGATAATCCAGATATGCGTCCGTCCATCGCGCGCCTGCGCGATCAGTTCAGCACAGTGTGGGAAGTCAGTAGCCTCTCGTTGCGAATCTACATGGTGGCTCAGGGAATGGGGGTGACCTTCATCGACCGCAAGCTGCTGGAGGAGCATCCGAGTTGCGCCGATTTCCGTATCATGAACGATGTATCATTTGGCCGTATCGATAAACAGGTGGGTATTTATCACCGTGCGCGCAGTAGCCTGAGCGACAGTGCCACCAATTTCATTGCACTTTGCCGCCGCCATTGGAAAGTCTAGCGTGCGTACATTGAGCGCAGTTTTATCGAGAGTGCTGCCTCAGGCGCAAAGCGCACGCTATTTAGCAGCATGGAACACCGCACAGCAAACGATACACAATCGGACATGGAGCCAGGGCCAATGGCAATGACGCTGCGCAACAGCAATGTAAAGAAACTGCGTGAGCAATCATTCGATGTGCTGATTGTGGGCGGCGGCATCAATGGCGCCGTCGCCGCGGCTTCACTGTCCGGTCGAGGCGTGAAGGTCGCGCTGATCGACCGAGCGGATTTCGCCGCGGGTGTCAGCTCCAATTCTTCTAATCTGGCGTGGGGCGGTATCAAGTATCTGGAGAGCATGGAGTTCCTGCTGGTCAATAAGCTGTGCAAATCGCGCAACCGCTTGATGCGAGCCTATCCTTCTACGGTCAAGGAGATCCGTTTCTTTACTACCATACAGCGCGGTTTCCGTTTTCCTGTGTTCTTCATTTTTCTCGGCAGTGTGCTGTATTGGCTTATGGGTCGATTCGCCACGCGAGCGCCCCGCTACATCAGCGCACGCGGCATTGAAGACGCCGAGCCGGTGGTAAATACCAGCAAGGCAGCGGGCGGGCTGGAATATTCCGATTGTTATTTTTACGATAACGACGCGCGTTTCGTTTTCAACTTTATTCGTAAGAGCCTGAGCTTCGGCTGCATTGCCGCCAACTATGTTGCGTCTACTGCTGCCCGTCGCGAGGCAGGGGAGTGGATTACTACTGCGCGGGACGCGATCAGTAACGAGAGCTTCGAAATACGCTCCAAGGCCGTAATCAACGCTTGCGGGCCATGGGTTGATGCACAAAATCGTATGACGGGCGAGCGCACAGATTACCACCACCTGCTTTCCAAGGGCGTCCATCTGATCGTAGACAAAATCACCGACAATAAGCGTGTGCTGACATTTTTCGCCAGCGATGGCCGCTTGTTTTTTGTGATACCCATGGGGCCGAAAACCTGCATTGGAACCACCGATACGCAGGTTGAGTCACCCGAAGTTGTCGTCACAGACGCCGATCGAGACTTTATTCTGGAAAATGCCAACGCCCTGTTGGATCTCAACCCTGCGCTAACGCGGCAAAGCATCATCGCTGAGCGCGTGGGGGTGCGGCCTCTTGCGATCAAGGGTGAGGGTGGTGTCGCCGATTGGGTGCAGTTGTCGCGCAAGCATGTGCTCGAAGCGGATGAGGCGCAGCAACACCTCAGTATTTTTGGTGGCAAGCTCACCGACTGCCTCAACGTTGGCGACGAGGTCGCGATGTGGATCAAGCGCCTCGGCATAGCCGTGCCGCAGCCTGGTAACAAGTGGTACGGCGAACCGGGAACAGATTTGCGCGATGAATTTATGTTACAGGCACAGTTGATGGATCTGGACGCATTCACTGACCCCTCCTCCTCGGAGCCTTTGTCCGAACGCTTCTGGCGGCGTTATGCCGAGAGCGCGTTTGGTTTGCTCGAAAGCATCCGCGAGGACGAGAGCTGTGCGAAGCTGCTGATCAAGAACGCAGAGTACACGCGGTGTGAAATCGAGTTAGCGTCGCGCCGGGAAATGATTGTTAAGCTGGAAGATTTTATGCGCCGTCGATCAAAGATTGAAGAGGTGGTGCGGCGCGAAGAAATTATCAATGCGCCGGGTCTGCTGCAGGCCTGCGAAATCCTGTTCGGTAGTGAGGCAGAGATGCGCCTTGAGGAATATCGGGAAACTCTCTGCCCATAAACCCACAGTGCATCGCCGGGCTCGACGATCAAAAAATTCCGCTTTAGTCGGCGGATTAAGACGTCGGCCCGGTACCGTGCACACCGAGATAGTGCGAGCTGAGTTTAGGCCGCTCTTCCAGCATGTCGTTGATTTCGTAGATGCGCTCGTAGCTCGTATCCTTGATCAACCACACACCGTCTACCTTCAGGTAGCGATCCCAGTAAATGGCAGTGCCGTGGGTTTTCACATTGTGATTGAGAATCCACATGTTGTCCGCCAGATACCATAGTGCTGTCGCTTCGGTGTCGCTCAGCATCTGAATTTCTGGATGATGTGCATTGTGTTGCCCTATCGCCTCGCTGCTGAAGGACTTGCCGATATTCTTGATATAATCGGCTTTACCTTGCACGTTCCATTCGTAAGTGCCGCCGACAAAATGTACGGTCACATCATCGTGAAACAGCGTGGCCAGCTCCTCAAGATTGGCGGTGTCTACGCAACGAAAATAAGCGTACTTCACTTGCCTTATTGCTTCCATGTCCATCAGTCTTTGAACATCACGGCGCAACTCTTCGATACCGCCAGTACTGGCCTGCAACGGTATTCCGGGCTCAATTCCCAGATTTTTCTTATTCAGTACCTGTCGCTCGCTCATGCTGTTGTCCTCTTTAAGGCCGGAAGTGCGCCGACTCTTGATTATGTGGGATTATAGTGTGCTGCAGCGAAGCTGTGACATCTTCACAGTCAAAGCCCCTGCGATTGTACTGTCTTAGGCTATCCACTAGAATGCGCGGCCTCCCCTCTCGTCGCATAACAAGAATACCTTCGCCGATTGGTCCATCTATTTGATCCGTTACCTGCTCCCGAATTGGGGTGGATACTGTCTGTTAGCGAGTCCCTGCTATGTTTGAGTTTCACCCCAGTAAAGTTGCAACTGCCAGAAGCGATATTCTCTCCGGTTTAACGGTTGCGCTGGCGCTGGTCCCAGAGGCGGTTGCATTTGCGCTGGTCGCTGGCGTCGAACCGTTGGTTGGCTTGTACGCCGCGTTTATGGTGGGACTGATCACCGCCTGTATTGGCGGCCGCCCAGGAATGATTTCAGGGGCTACCGGGGCTCTCGCAGTTGTGATGGTGGCGCTGGTGGCCGATCACGGCGTTCAGTATTTGTTCGCCACTGTGGTGTTGATGGGTATCCTGCAGATTACCGCCGGCGCACTGAAACTCGGAAAGTTTATTCGTATGGTGCCGCACCCTGTAATGCTGGGTTTTGTGAACGGTTTGGCCATTGTGATATTTCTCGCCCAGTTGAGTCAGTTCGGCGTTCCTGGAGAGCAGGGTTGGTTGCAGGGCACCTTTATGCAGGGGTCTATTGTCGATGTCGCCTGGATGGAAGGCCCGCAACTTTATTTGCTGCTTGGCCTCGTAACGCTGACCATGCTGATTATTCATTTCCTGCCGCGCTTCACGACGGCGCTGCCTTCTTCACTGGTGGCAATTTTGGTTGTCAGCGGGCTGGTGCTTTTCTTTGGCCTCGATACGCGCGTGGTCGGCGATGTGGCCTCTATCAAGGGGGGGCTGCCCAGTTTTCATATTCCTTCAGTGCCATTTACTGTCGAGACTCTGGTGATTATATTTCCTTATGCAGTTGTGCTGGCCGCGATCGGGTTGATCGAATCGTTGCTGACGCTGCGCCTGGTCGATGAAATCACAGAGACTCGTGGGCGCGGCAACAAAGAGTGTGTCGCGCAGGGTATTGCCAACACAGCAACCGGCCTTTTTGGCGGCATGGGTGGCTGCGCGATGATTGGCCAGAGTATGATTAACGTCAACTCGGGTGGCCGTGGTCGCCTTTCTGGAATCACCGCAGCGTTGAGTCTGCTGTTCTTTATTCTTGTTGGCTCTTCGCTGATTGAGCAAATCCCTCTGGCGGCGCTGATCGGTGTCATGTTTATTGTCGTCATTGGCACTTTTGAGTGGAGTAGCTTTCGCGTATTGCGCAAAGTGCCACGCAGCGATGCGCTGGTGCTGGTCATGGTGTCTGCTGTGACGGTAGCCACCGATCTGGCGATTGCAGTAATTGTCGGGGTTATTGTGTCAGCACTGGTATTTGCCTGGGAGCACGCGAAACACATTCTGGTGGAAGTGCGCGAGGATCATAAGGGTTCAACCGTCTATGCTGTCACCGGGCCGCTGTTCTTCGGTTCGGTGACATCTTTTCTGGAGCACTTCGATCCTGCCCAGGACAACGACGATGTGGTTATTGATTTTGCGCGCTCGCGCGTGGCCGATCACTCTGGGCTGGAGGCCATAGATACATTGGCTGACCGCTACCTCAGCATCGGCAAAACGCTACATCTGGTGCATCTCAGCGAGGAGTGCCGAAAACTACTGCGGCGTGCCGGCAGCCTTGTGGAAGTGAATGTTATTGAGGACCCGAGATATTTTGTCGCAGATGATGTGCTCGATTGACCTACTCGGTTGATCTGCCGGGTCAACCTGCATCGAGCGCGGTGTGTTGGCACGGCAGATCATCGCTAGCCATTCGTTGACGCCTAAGTCCGACAGGCTCTTAAGTAATGCCAAAGTGCTGCGCCGTTTGATCGAGCGCTTTTGCCAGCATGCCAACGAGATCATCGATCTCCCGTCGACTGCAGATCAGCGGCGGCGCGGTGATCATCGCATCGCCTGTTTGGCGCACCATCAAGCCCTCATCGTTGGCGATGTTCCTGCAGTACACGGCGCCTTCAGAATCGGGCGCGAGGCGTTCCCTTGAATGTTTGTCTCGCACCAGTTCCACCGCGCCAAGCATTCCGATTCCGCGCACCTCGCCGACGATGGGATGATCACGCAATGTCTGCAGGCGCTCTTGAAAATACGGTGCGAGTTCTTTGGCCGTGGTTTCAACGATAGACTGCTCGCGCAATACTTTCAGGGTAGCGAGGCCTGCCGCGCAGGCGACGGGGTGGCCTGAGTAGGTCAATCCATGAGCGAACTCGCCCTCATGACTGAGGAGTACATCGGCAACCTTGTCGCCCACCATCACGCCTCCCAGCGGAACATAGCCATTGGTCACCGCTTTGGCAAAGGTCATCAGGTCTGGCTCAAGGTCGTATGTCTGGCAACCGAACCAGTTTCCGGTGCGACCGAATCCGCAGATCACCTCATCCATGATCAATAGGATGTCGCGCTCCGCGCAAATACGCTTTATCTCCGGCCAGTAAGAATCAGGGGGGATGATGACGCCCCCGGCGCCCTGCACCGGTTCGGCAATAAAGGCGGCAACACGGCCCTCACCCAGCTCATCAATTTTCTGTTCAAGCTCCCGCGCTACACGCAGACCGTAGTCCTGCGGATCTTCATTTGCACCTTCGTTAAACCAGTGTGGCTGATTGATGTGGTGGATATAGTCCAGCCCTTGCGTCTGCTGATGCATGGTGCTCATCCCGCCGAGTGAGGAGGCAGCGATGGTCGAGCCATGGTAGGCGTTCTTGCGGCTGATGATGAGGTTCTTCTGCGGCTTTCCCAACAGATTGTAGTAGCGCTGGACCAGGCGCAGATTAGTGTCGTTGGCCTCGGAGCCGGAGTTAGTGAAGAACACATGGTTAAATTGCGCGGGCGTTACCTCGACCAGTGCGCGGGCCAGTTCCACCGCAGTCTCGTTGGAGCATTGGAAGAAGTTATTATAGAACGGCAGTTCCTGCAGTTGCGCGTAGATGGCGTCCTTTATGCTGTTCTGGCTGTACCCCAGATTGCAGCACCATAGGCCCGACATGCCGTCGAGCATCCTGTTGCCGTCGCTGTCGTAGATGTAGATATGTTCGGCACGGGATATGATACGGCCCCCTTGCTGACTGTACTTGCGCAGATTGGTAAAGGGGTGCAGGTGGTGCGCCCGATCCAGTTGGCGCAGCTGCGCCGTATCTAGCTTGGTGGTCATGCCGAGTTTCTCCGTAGGAACCGTTCAGGTCGAATCCATGGCCATTGTAGGACTGTCAGTCGGCGCTATTTATCCGCGCGACGTTGTCGGATAGTGTGGCATATTAGTGCTTTGAGGAGAGTATGCTTGAAGTGACGTTTTGTTCGAATTAGCCCTTTTTTTGAAATACCTGTGGCCACAGCAGTAAGGAGTACATCCTATGGCGCAAATTCGAGAATACCCTACCACTGAGCATTGCCTCGGACCAGTGCCCCGGTTGGAGGACGCACCCGACTGGATCTATGACCTCGATAATCCCTACCTGCACGGCGCCTACGCCCCTACAAGACACGAAATACAGGTTGAGAATCTGCCGGTAAGCGGAGAGTTGCCTGCCGATCTCTTTGGAGCTTATTTCCGCAACGGCCCCAATCCGCTGCACAAACCAATGAACCGCCACCACCCCTTTGATGGCGATGGCATGGTGCACGGCGTGTACTTCCGCAATGGTCGTGTGGAATACCGCAATCGTTATGTGCAGACCACTGCCCTGCAGCAGGAGCTGGCGAGCGGCGAATCGATTTCCCCCGGTGTTATGGGTCCGTTCGACTACAGCGTGTCCCGCTTTGGCATCAAGGACACCTCCAATACAGACCTGTTCTGGTACGCCGGCGATCTGATGACGCTGTGGTATAACGCCGGTGAGCCCTATCGGCTGAACAGCAGGACGCTGCAAACCAGGGCGCATCTGCAACTGCAGGACAGGCCGACACTACGCATGTCGGCACACTCAAAAGTGGACTCGCATACGGGCGAACTACTGTTCTTTGACTACGGCGACGAGCCGCCCTATATGACCTATGGCGTCGCCGACAGCAACGGTAAATTGTTGCACGAGGTGTCTATTGACCTGCCTGGTCCGCGACTGCCCCACGATATTGGCTTTACTAAGCAATACGCTGTAGTCCACGACCTGCCGTTCTTTCACGATGTGAATGTTCTGCGCAAACATAACTATCGGGTGCTCACCTTTCACCGCGATATTCCTACGCGTTTCGGCATCATCCCGCGACGCGGCCAAAGCAGTGATGTGCGCTGGTTCGAATGCCAGCCCTGTTACATTTTGCATGTCACTAACTGCTGGGAAGAAGGCGACTGGGTGGTAATGGACGGTTGCCGCTCACTGAACCCAATGCCGGATGTGCAGCTTGGCGAGGGCGAGCTGGCTGCCATGCTGGCTTACATGCGTCTTGAGGCCAACGCCTATCGCTGGCGCTTCAACCTGAAAACGGGCGAGGTGCGCGAGGGCGATACCGATACGCTGAACACGGAGTTCAATACCGCCAACCCCGTTTTCCTAGGGGTGAAAAGTAAGTTCTCCTATCACCAGCGCATACCGCTTTTGCATGAAGGCGGCCACACATTGCGTTTTACTGCACTGGTAAAATACAACAACGACACGGGCGAGAGCACGCAGTGGGATTACGGCAACGGCGTATTCGGCAGTGAGGCGGCGTTCGCGCCAAAGCCAGGGGCAGATCGAAGCGGCGCGGAGGACGACGGTTATGTGATTACACTGGTGACCGATAGTAGAGATTGGACGTCGCAGTGTCTGATATTTGATGCCACTGATATTGCACAGGGGCCGGTCGCCTCCGTGAGGCTGCCGCAGCGAGTGCCGTTCGGTTTTCACGCGACTTGGGCGCAAGGCGAAGATGTGTTCCGTTTGTCCCCTGAGATTCAGGTGCCAGCCATTTATTAACCGGGCTACCCGTATTTTCCAGCAACAGGTGTTTGTTTAAATTAACATCGGCCCCACAATGAGCCAACACAATGGCTGCAAGCTAAGTTGCGCCTATCCATTTTATTCGCATAGTTAATCCCATTTAAGTTCTTATATATTTGTTGTGTCAGCCTTATTCTGAAAGGCTGCTCAGCGCACGATATCTACTTTATGTACCGCTACCAGCTTGCCGGTAGGATTAAGGTTACGCATGGCCGGGACCAATGCAGCGAGTGCTTCCTCGCGATTACCCGGAGCCGGATGGGTGCTCAAGAACGCAGGCTTATCCGACATCGCGCCGATGGCAACCACGCCCATGGTGGTCGCCATCGCACGGGACATCCGCTCAGCGGTGTGATTAGCCAGTGCATGTGAAATTTCATGCCCCATGATCTGCGCGAGCTCGGCGTCGGTCAGATGCAGTTTTTCAAACAGCCCCGTATACACCGCCATGCGACCACCCGCCATACACCACGCATTGACTACGTTCGGTTCGTCGACAATCGCGACACTCCACTCCCAGTTCGCCGTGTACGGAAACTTCTGAATAGCGACCGTCACCAGTCGCCCCGTGCTTGGACAGCGCCGGGTCGTTGGCCAGCTTGTCCTTCTTGTTCAGCTCGCCCACCGTGCTGAGGTAGGCCTTCTTCGATTCGACAATGGCCGACTCAGGAGAGATCAGCATTAACTGCGAGCGCCCGGTAGGGCTGGTAGTGCAGGCGGTGAGTAGGCCGCATACAAGAAGCAATAATAGTAATCGTTTCATGACTTGGTTCGATCTCGTCTGGTTTCAGGATGCCAGACCATTGATATAGACAACTTATTTTACTGAAGTTCGTGTGGGAGTGTGTCAGGAGATAACACGCTGCCTCAGGGTGACGCTGGAGCCGGTCTGTTCGAATACGGGCATAACGAAGGCCATCCAATCCGGCTGCTGCGGAACTCGACAAAAATTGCTGCGCAATTTTCTGGACTCGAACAGTCCTTGCAGAAATCCCCGGACTGGATGGCCTTCGTTAAGCATGCCCTACAATTCGAACAGACCGACTCCAGCGTCACCCGGCTTCCGGAGTCACCAAGCAAGCGTCAAAGGGCAAGCCCTAGAAAGGCAGTCCCTCATCAATATTGTGATTCGACTGCGCCGGCGTCGCCATCCCCTCGGTATGCACAATACCGTTCAGCTGAGCTTGAATCGATGCTGCATCGTCTGGCGTAGAGAAAAATTGCGAGTACCACTTGCGACCAGTGCGGAATGGCCCATCGGTTTTCAGTTGCATGATCTTCAGTGCCGGCCGCTTGTTTGCCCATATGTTAAAGTCCGCGCCAAAGGCCTCTAAGGCGCCTGCCTGCGCCTGCTTTGCCGCCGCGCGATCTTCGTCAGTCGCCTGCGCCTCACTGCCCTTGAACAGGCAGCCGTGGAAACATTTGGTCAAGCCGTCGTCTACTGGCGTATTAGCAATCAATTCGTAAATGACATTGCCGGCAAATACCTGCTTGGACAGCAGCAGCCCGGGCCCTGTGTACCAGGTGGTTGTGTACAGGTAGGTCTGGTATAGCTGCATCGGGCCGCCTTGGCGCTGCACATAAACGTGATCGATGAACTCGTTCTCGAAGTATTCACTTGGCGCGCCGTGAGTCGGACCGAGATGGCGCACATCGGCCATATTGTCGAGAATCTCCTGCGTGTGCACTGGCAATTCGCCCAGGTGATCAAGTTCCCAGCGTACCCACTGTGGGTCGTCCCACTCTGGCAGGAAAGGGGGGGCGTAATCGGGCGCGCGGCCATCGGGGTCATACCACGCCATGACACAGCCCATGTTATCGACCACTGGGTAAGAGCGGATAGAGGCCGACTTGGGGCAGGGACCATCGTGATAAGGAATGTCGTCCACCTCGCCAGCAGAATTATAACGCCAGCCGTGGTAAGGACAGCGAATCGAATCGCCTTCGATCTGCTCGCCATTTTTGACAATCATAGCGCTGGTACTGGCCGTCAGGTGGGTGCCCATATGTGAGCAGTAGGCGTCCAACAATACCGGCTTGCCGCTCTCGCCGCGGTACAACGCAAGATCTTGGCCAAAGTAACGCACCGCCATCGGACCGTTATCCAGTTCACTGCTCTCCGCGACAATAAACCAACCTCGAGGGAAAGTGTTGGGCCCCAATTCGTACTCAGCTGCTGTTGCCATAAAGTCACCCTGCTAAATTCTAATGTTTGTGCTTTTAGACGGAGTATAGACCGTGAGAGCGTTGTGGGTATCGCCTGTATGCTGTAGCAGTAAAAGGATTGCTCAACGGCTCAACTATTCAACTTCTGGCAGCGCGGCGGGTGCCGCATCTGGCGCAGACGTGGCGTTGAACTGCCGGCCCAGATAGATCCCCGTAATCGCCCAGAGTACCGCGACCCCGGCGCCAACCCCCGCTACGGCGGCCAGTCCCAACCCCAGCAGCTGTGTCAGGCCGGTAAAAGCCCAGGCGCTGAGCATGTCACCACCACGATAGATCACGATATCGATAACCGGTTTGGCCTTGAAGCGGGTTTCCCGGTCCACCGTGGTGAACAGCATCTCACGCGCTGGCCGTGATATCGCATAGTTACCTGCTCTGCGGATGATCTGGATGCCCACTACAACACTGACCATTGGCGCTGCGGCCAGAAACAGCAGGCCGGCGCCGATAAGCACGGGAACCGACGCCAGCGTAAACGGCATGCCCATATATTTGGCGATGCGCCCGGTCGCGAATACCGAGACTACGATGGTGAGTGAATTGACTATCAGGTCCATATTCGCCCAAATGCGCGTGCGTGTTTCCTCATCGTACACATCCAGCAGGTTTTTTAACTCGAAATAGACGAAGGCAGAGATGAAGGTGTAGAGGAACAGGAACAGGCCGATGGCCAACAGATAGCGGCTTTGCAGAAATACCGTAAAGCCGGCTAGCGGGTTACCGCCGATGGCGAGGTTGGCGGTGTCTAGTGCGAGGCGTTCATTGTGCAGGTCTGTTACCTTCAAGAGCTGCACCCAGCGGACCACAGGTAGCGCCATTACTACCATTGCGCTAGCAATCAACAGGAGAACGTCAGTGCCCAGATCGCCTACCAGCAGCGACGCCGTTGCCGGGCCGACGATACCCCCGGCGCTAGCCCCAGCGCCGATAAAGCCGAATAATCGGGTTGCCTGAGGTTTTGAAAAGGTGTCGGCCATAAAGCTCCAGAACACCGAAATATGAAACAGGCTGAATAGACTGACCCAGAGATAAAAACACTTATCCAGCAGTGTGCTCTCGGCGAGTGTATTTTCGCCGATGTAGAACAGCACAAAGCTCACGGCAAACAGTCCGTAGACCGAGGGCACCAGGCGCTGGAACCGAATGCGGGAAATTGCTCCACCGTAGAGGTAAACCGCGATGGTGCTGATAAAAAAGGTGATCGTCCACAGCCAACTGACTTCCGCATCGGTCCAGTTGCTGGCGAGTGCGTCGCGCACCGGGCGTAGGATGTAGTAGGAACCCATTAGCAAAAAAACTAATAGGAATGAGGCCAGCGTGGCGCGCGTCTCCTCTGGCTCAATGTCGCAAGCCCGCGCCAGAATACGTCGGAGCCATCCGCCGCCGGTGGATTCGGTGTTCATACTATAGCGACTCGAAGATTCGAAGCATTTCAGCGCGCTGCGCCGGATCGGGAACCCGCCCGAAGTTGGCCAGCATATTGTCTGCCATATGTGCGGGTACGGCGGTGGCGGGGATGATGCAGGTCACAGCCGGATGCCCGAGGATAAACTTCAGAAAGAACTGCGCCCAGCTGCTACAGTCAAGCTCCGCAGCCATTGCGGGTAGGGCATGGTCGTGGGATTTTCCGAACAGGGCTCCGCGCTGGTAAGGACGATTGATCATCGTGGCGATGCCCTTATCCTGCGCCAGAGGCAGCAGTGCCTCCTCCGCCTCACGGTCCTCGATGTTGTAGCTGAACTGGACGAAATCCAGCGGCTCGCTGCGCATGACTTCCATCAGCTGTCCATGATCGCGACCATGCGAGGTGGTGATGCCGATGTAACGCACCTTGCCCTCTTTTTTCCACTCGTTGAGTGTGGCCAGGTGTGTTTTCCAGTCCTGCAGATTGTGCACGGCGATCAAGTCAAACGTTTTGACGTTCATACGCCTTGCGGATTCCTCCATCTGTGCAATGCCGCGCTCCTTACCGGTGGTCCAGACTTTGGTAGCGGCAAATACTGGCGGCAGATGCCTCATGGCGCGCAATACGTCACCGACCCGCGTCTCGGCGTTACCGTACATGGGTGATGAATCGATAATGGTGCCTTTACCGGCAAAAAAGAATTGCATGACTTCAGTCAGTAACGCCAGAGACTGCTCATCAGCGGCGGTATCAAACGTGCGGGAGGTACCCATGCCCATGACCGGTAGCATTTCTCCTGAGCTGGGGATGGGCCGCTGTATCAGTGGCAGCTTGACGGCGGATTCCGACGCGACAGCGCGCAGTGCGGGATATGCCAGCAGACCTGCACTCAATTGTAAAACCTGCCGACGATTGATCATGTCCTTACCCTGTACGCCAATATTGGACCAGTGTTTCAGTGCGCCGTCTGTGGGTCAAGGCGTGCGCGTCGACCATGGCTTCAGCCGTTAGCCAGCATCCATTTGCGCAGCCGGTTTGAGTCGCCAAAAGGCGTTAGCTTGCCAAAAGAATTCAGCAAGACGATAGACACTTCTTCACCCTCGATGCTGGCGTGCATGACCAGACAGCGTCCGGCCTCGTTGATGTAACCGGTTTTGCTCAGGTCGATGTGCCAGTTACTGCTCTTCAGCAGCCGATTGGTGTTGATAAAAGTTAACGGTCCACTTTTGTTGGAAGGGCGCACCTCCCAATCAGGGGTTGTAGTAGATGCTGTTATCAATGGGTACTGATGTGCAGCGGCCAACATTCTCGCTAGATCGCTGGCGGTGGAGACATTCGCTGCGTCGAGTCCTGCGGGGTCGGCAAAACGGCTGTCGTGCATGTCGAGGCTGGCAGCTTTACTGTTCATCTGCTCGACAAACGCGTCCATCCCGCCAGGGTAGGTTCTGCCCAGTGCAGTAGCGGCGCGATTTTCCGAGGACATGAGGGCCAGCAATAGCAGGTCGCGCCGCGCGAGTGTCGTGCCAACGCCCAGTCGTGAACCTGTCATCCGAATGCGGTCGCGATCGTCATCGGCGATGATGATTGTTTCATCCAGATCCAGCTCGGCATCCAGCACCACCATTGCCGTCATCAGCTTGGTGATGGAGGCAATGGGACGAACAGTGTCGACATCCTTGCCATATATCAGGTTGCCGTGCGCATCGAGCACAATGGCGGAGGCAGAGCGCAGCTCGGGGTCGCCCGGGAGGTCGGTGAAGCGAGAGTCGTCAGCGACGCTGGGCCACGCGATGGCCATGATCAGCACAGCGAACGTCGCCTTAGTGAAGTACTTGCTCACGATTTCTGGTTCCCGTTCAGGTTGTTGTTATCAGAAGGTGTGTGTTCACACCTCGAAGAGGGCGCCGATGTCTGGGCGCCGGAAGAGTATGCCTTCAATGGCGTGTCGCCTCCAGTTCAATGGCCGATAGCCATTAGCGCTCAGCCCGGCTCCGACTCAGCCCCGGCCTCCACGCGCAGCAAACCGCGGAATGCGCGGCTGGCTGTCGCGTCGCCCGACAGCACTCGATAGACGTCCCTGGCGATCGGCATTTCCACGCCGTACTGTTCTGCCAGCGCCATCACCGCAGGCGCACTTTTGGCACCTTCTGCCACCATCACCATTTCACTGATGATTTCCGGCATATTCCGGCCTTTACCCAGCTGTATGCCCACATGGCGATTGCGGCTCTGTGCACTGGTGCAAGTGGCGATCATGTCGCCTATGCCGGCGAGGCCGGAGAATGTCTCGGCGCGGCCGCCCATTGCAACACCCAGACGCGTCACTTCCGCCAGGCCGCGTGTGATCAGCCCGGCGCGGGTGTTGTCGCCCGCACCCTGTCCATCGCCCATGCCTACTGCGATGGCAATGATATTTTTCAGCACGCCGCCGAGCTCGCACCCGATGACATCAGTGTTGGTATAGATCCGGAACAGGCCACTTTTGAAAACGTTCTGTAGCTCCTGAACGATGATCTCGTCTTCCATGGCAATCACACTGGCGGCGGCTTGCCCGGCCATAATCTCGCGCGCCAGATTGGGCCCGGTGAGAACGCCAACCGGGTGCCCGGGCAGCACTTCGGTGATGATCTGTGTCATGCGCAGTCGGGTATCCAGTTCCAGACCTTTGGTCAGGCTGATCACCGGCACCCAGGCTCGAATGTACTTTTTTACCTCAAGTAGTACGGCGCGAAAGTTTTGCGACGGTATGCCCATCACAATGACATCGGCACCCTGCACGGCCTCGGCAATATCGTTAGTAGCCACGAGCTTCTCCGGCAGTGTCGCACCAGGCAGATAGACTTCGTTGGTGTGGTGTGTATTGATTTCGGTCACAGTGTCGGGGTTCCTCGCCCACAACATAACCGGCGCATTGCGCGTCACCAGTGACGCGACCGTGGTACCCCAGGAACCGCCGCCTAAGACGGCAACGTTCAATTCTGTCATTGTGACTACTCTCCTAAACCAAACTCTGTGGTCCGACGCGTACTGATCGACGCATGCTAACTGCTGCGACTGGCCACGCCAATAGCGCGGATCAGATCCAGGCGTCGCAACAGGTCGCGTAACTGCCGCGACAGCTCGCGCCGCTGTTCGCCGACGGCGGGCTCTGAGGCATCAGTCAGTCTTCGACTCTGTAGTACTTTAAAACCGTTCTTGAACAGCAGCTTGCCGATAGAAGCTTCGCTACTAATGCGGCGCTGTAGATAGGCTTGCCGACCAAACTTGAGGGCCTCAGCAACGCAGGTATTCTCGTCCAGTGTTGCTGTGTGGTCTTTGCCGGCGGCCAGCGCAGCCACCACCGAGTAGGCCTCGGCATAGATCAGCAGTGTCACATGTGATACCAGTGGAATCATGCGATTGAGTAATTGCGTAAACCCCTGCGCGCCTTTGCCCAGCAGCTCAGGCCAGTTGTTGTCGTAGCGATCCAGTTCTTCACGTATCTGGCGGTGGAATTCTGCGGTCGGCGCATAGAAAAATTCAAACTTGAACAAGTCGCGCAACTGGTCCACTTCGGCCCAGAACACGTCCAGTGCATCGGAACCCTCGTTCTCACTGGCCTTTAACAAGGCCAGTTCGATGATGGCCTTGTTGACGAAAAAGTGAATCACCGTGTTGCGGTAGTAGCTGGCGACTGGATGTTGATTCAGACCGATGCCGTACACCACTTCGGGGCCCTCGTCATAACGCGTGACGATGCCTTCGTCGAGCATGATACTGATCATACTGGGCAACTGATCGGCATAGGCCGGGTCGAAGTCTTTGGAGATACGCAGGTTGCGCTCCTGAGCCCAGCGCAGCAGGGCGCGCAGGTCTGCCAATACTTCATCCTGCGTCAGTGCTCTCGGCGCAGCACCCAGCAGGCTCATGGTGACCAGCGAAGGGAAGGTAATGGCGGTCACGTGGTTGGCCTCGACGGCCACTTCAAAGGCGATCTTGGATAGTGCCAGTTTATCCTCAGGGTCCGGTGCTGTTGCCAACACCACCGGCTCCCCGATATCCACATAGACTTTGCCCATGGGCCTTGCCAGGCTGCGAATGTAGCCGATCAGCCAGCGCAGTGACTCTGCGCCCTTGCCCTGGCTTGTTTGTTCAGTAGCGTACTCCTCTACATCGCGAATAAGGTCGTAACTGATGGAAATCGGAATGATGTGTATATTCCTTGCATCCGTGGCGTGGCAGGCCTCCAGCACATATTTCAACAGGCCGTAGCGTGGCGGCATGAGTTTGCCCAGACGCGACCGGGTCCCTTCAAACGCCCAGTTCATAGGGAAGCGTTTTTCCATGAGGTAGCCGATGTAGTGGCGTAGGGTGATTTTATACAGCTCGTTGTCCTGAAAACTGCGCCGGATAAAGATGGCCCCCGCACGGTGCAGCAGAAAGCCCAGTCCAGGAAAATTCATGTTCGCCCCGCCGAACATATGCGGCATTGGGAAGTCGTTGTCATACAGCAGTTTGGGTACCACCATGCCATCGAGATAGGTCTTGTGAGTCCATAGCAGCATCGAGGGATATTCACGCACCACCTGGCGCATTCTCTCGACATCGGCCTGGTCGCAGACAATTTCTTCCTCGTAGCCCAGGCCCAGGCAAAATTTGTTGAACTTCGCGTAGAAGTCCAGCCAGAAAGTGCGCGGACGCGATACCATTTCATCCATGTAAGTGGATGCTTCTTTCACCAGTTGCTCTTTGGGTATGCCACTTTCCTGTGCAAGCCCGTCCAACGCTTGGTTGTAACCGCGGCTGGCCAAGAGGCTGGCCGCCACTTGTCTGGGTACCTTGTAGCGCCCACCCTGTAGCCTGCGCTCCGCCAGATCCAGCACCACAACAGCCTGGCGAGCGACGAAATCGGCAAACTCGCGCTGGGTATTGCCATCCCCGGTTTTGTGGGTGTGTGCAAAGCGCTCTCGTAGATTAGCGATGGTATCGGGCTCGCCGCGCAGCAGATGCATGCGCTCGGGCGCACGACTGAGGATTTTACGGGCACGCCGAACGCCGGGATGGCGGGGGTCGCCAAAAATCAGGTCGCGCAGACGCGGCCCCGAGTTGATCGCCTCTTGCGAGGGCAACCATGCGATACGCAGCGGCGTTACGAGTGTGTCTTGCGGCAGGTCCAGCGCCGCGAACAGCGGTGCACTGTCAATGCCCCGTTGTTCGTCGCGCAGGTGCAGGCAAACCTGCGGTGCTGCGCTTGCCGGGTCGGCGCTGTGGTGGCCTATCCAGCTGCGCAGTAGTTCCTGTTCAAAACTGTTATGAGTGTCGAGTATAAACAGAATTGTCTGTTGTTGATGGCTCGGCCATGGGTTGCGCAATGCGTACTTGCTTCTCAGATCCACGCCCGTTTGTCCTTTTGTCACTTGGTCTTTTTCTTCGGTGCAGATTTACCCGAGGACTTGGCCTGTAGTTTTGGCCTCGCCGGCCTGGCGGGTGTCTTTACTTTCACCGCGCTGGTTCGGGCAACTGTTTTCGACTTTGGCCGCTTGTCTTCGGGCTGTCCGAGTGCGCGCGCGAACATGTTGCGCACTTCGCGCACATGTTCGTCAATGGTGTCCACGCGCCAGGCGCTGGTATCAACGGGCGGCAGTACGTCCACAATCACGGTGGCGGGGCGGAACACGAAATCGCCTTTGGGCGCGACATCGCCGGCATTGTGGATGACGATGGGCACGATGGGCACGCCGGCTTGCATCGCCAGGTGGAAGGCGCCTTTCTTGAAAGGTGCCAATTTGGGCGACACGGTTCGCGTCCCCTCGGGCGCGATCACTACCGACTTGCCGTCCTTGCGCATGACGTCAACCAGCGGTTGCATCGCGCTAATTGCACTTGCACCGTCGGCGCGGTCGATAAACACAACGCCGCCCAGTTCCATCACCATGCCGAGGAGAGGCGTCTCTTTCTTGATTTCCTGTTTGCCCACCCCGACGATATCGCGGCGCAGCAGTTTGGCGGTGATCACAACATCAGCCTTGCTCTGGTGATTGAATACGAACACTGCTGGCCGCTGCGACCACAGGTGCTGTTCACCGTTCACCTTGATATTCATCCCGATAAGCGCACTCGCGGTATCGGCAAATAGTGAGAAGGAAAAATTCTGCGACTCGCGCCGAGATCCAGTGAGTGCATACACCGGCAAGCCCGCCATAAACGAGGTCACCAGCGAACCGGTGGCGGCGACGGAGCGCGCAAACTGCGTGAGTGTAGGTCGCCCGCGGCTGCCGAATCTTGCCACCGGCCATTGACGTCCGCGCGCAATGCGCTCGAGGTTTTTACTAGGATTCAAGGCGCGGGGCAGGCCGACACGCTCCAGCAGCAGCAGATCATCCGAGCTGTCGGAGTAGAAGAAACTGTTGTTGAGGTCTGCGCGATACTGTCGTGCGAGTGCCTCCGCGGCATCCACTTTTCCCTGCCCGAAGCAGGTTGGGCTGACCACACTGCCGGTGAACTTACCGCCCTTCACCTCTAATTGGGTGCACAGAACATGCTCGATACCCAGATCCGCTGCAGCCGGTTCCACCTGATACGGTGTCGCCGAAGAAATGATCGCCACGGTGTGGCCCTTGGACTGATGCGCTTCAACCAGGGTACGCGATTCCGGGTAGATGAGGCGTGCGATCTGTTTTGTGTACAGTTCTTGCCCTACCTCATGGTAGGTATCTTCCTCAATACCACGCATAAACTGGGCATTAATGGCCATCATGCCGGAGAAGCCCATATTGCCCAGTCCGAAGCTGGTCATGGCGCGCATCAATTCGACAAACTGGCGTGACGACAAGTCGCCGCGCCTCAGTTGCTCACGAATAAAGGTCGTGGCTGAGTAGCCCGCGATAAGTGTGCCGTCAAAATCGAAGATAGCGGCAATGCGCGGTCCGTCGGGTGAATTTTCGATGTCGCGCAACAGATTTTTTAGCTGACTCATAACGCTCCCTTATTGTTTGACGGAAGCATAGCCTATTCTGGTCCTGCGCGTGTGTCTCCTGTTGGCAAGAGTGGTATTGGGGAGGGCGCAATGGGTATTGCGCTATCGGCAGGTAGAGAGAAACGGCAGGCATAGAGAGACTGCAGGCATAAAAAACGCCGCCGCAAATAAGGTAGCGACGGCGGTGGTCAGGTAAAGCACGATGAGTTGGTTGCCTGGGTTTACGCAGCCCGCAAAAATCGGATGTGGTCTCCCGGTGGCAAACACCTCTGACACGTGGTTGCCAGCTTTCCCGAAACGAAGCGGTGGCCCTCAACGGGTAGTCATCCAATTAACCGCAACGTTTGAAGTATAGAGAGCATGGCTCAATGCGCAAGATATAACCATATGATATATTTTTATATCATAATATAACAAAAAGCTATTTCATGGTGCTTTGCGAAATAGCAGGGTCATGCGGTCCGACTCACCGATAGCGGCCATTGCCGCCTGCTGTTCGGGATCGTCCTCGTTGCCGCGCAGTGAGGGCGACAGGCGCCATACGGAATCCTCACCGGCGGGCTTATCCAGCGGGTTGGCGTTGATCTCGCTCTCGGCTATCAGTTCGAAACCGGCTTCTTCAAACGCCACTATGACAGCCGCCTGGCTCATATAACCGCGACTGCCATCGGCCCAGTCGTCGCCGGCTGTTCCAGGCGCGCGGTGCTGGACGACACCGATCAGACCATCATCCTTGAGCATGGCGCGCATACTTGCCAGCGCCTTGGAGAACGTGCCGGCCTCCTCTTCAAAGCGATTGAGGTTGTGCAGGGCGCGAATCATCAATATCCGATCGACAGTGCCCTCTACTTCCGGAGGCACTGATTCGAAGGTGAAACCCAGCGCGGTAATGCCGTTGTCGGAGTAGGTGGCTACTTGAGCGGGATAGTTAGTGGTTGCTGCGATACGCTGCGCCACCCATTCCTCGTTGCCGTACCCGACCATTGGCCACATGCGGTCGGCATAGTTAACGCCGTAGAGAACACCATCGGACCCTAAGTAGTTGGCCAGTATGCGCGTATACCAGCCGCCGCCTGGCAGCCCCTCGGCCACCGTCATGCCGGGCTCGACCTGAAAAAACGCAAGCGTTTCAGCAGGGCGGCGCGCGCCGTCGCGGGCTTTGTCCTCGTCGCTGCGCACGGCGACGACTTCTGCCAGTGCGGCGCTGTTGTCACTGGCGAATACCGGCTGTATAGCGCCTGCGATGAGCAGGCTTGTTGCCAAAAGGCAGGATTTTAGTTGTAACATAAGTGAGGTTTCCGCGTGATGTGCAGGAATGGATTCAGTGCGCAACTGTCCCGCGCACCTCGCCATTTGTAAAGCAGTTTGTGATTTCAACACCGTCTGACAGATACAGAGAATGACCGATTCGGCCATGCTTGACACGCCGGGTGCTGCTAAGATACCCGCATCTAAATTCAACGACTGGAGAGAATACTATGAGCAAAGTGCTCATCACTGGAGCTACCGGCTTTATCGGCAACCACGTCACCCGTTTATGCTTGGAGAAGGGGGACGAGGTGCGCGTGATGGTCATGCCCGGCGAGGACAGGTCGCCACTCACCGGCATGGATGTGGAGTTTGTGGAGGGCAACCTCCTCGATCCTGCCTCTTTGGCCAAGGCAGTGCAGGGCGTTGAGCAGCTCTATCACTTGGCGGCGCTGTTCGCGATCTGGACCAAGGACCCGGATCTGCACTACAAAGTGAATGTAGATGGCGCGCGCAGCATGATGGCCGCGGCGAAGGCTGCAGGCGTTGAGAAAATCGTGTTTACCAGCAGTGTGGCGGCCATTGGTATTGTGGGCAACGGCGGCTTGGCTACGGAGAAAACAGCCTTTAACGGTTGGCCCTGGGCCAGCGAATACATCCTCTCCAAGTTCATCAGCCACCAGATGGTGAAGGGTATGGTCAGTGACGGCTTGCCGGTAACAATGGTCATGCCGGGCCTGCCCTTCGGCCCCGGTGATCGCGCGCCAACGCCGACTGGCACTATGATCCTCAGCACGCTGCAAGGGAAAATGAAGAACTACTGGGACGGCGGGGTCTGTGCTGTAGATGTGCGCGATGTGGCGGCTGGCCATGTGCTGGCGATGGAGAAGGGCCGTATTGGTGAGTCCTATATCCTCGGCAACAAGGCCGGTAATATGACCAACAAGGAAGTGCTCACACTGATAGGGAAAATCGCCGGTGTCTCCAATGTGGCGCAAACTGAGGTGTCCGGCAAGATGATGCTGCGTGTCGGCAAGTTGGCCGAGATGTGGTCAAAGGTGAGCGGCCGCGCGCCGATCACCACGTACAAGAATACCTGCTATGTGCTGCAGCACGGATATATTGATCCGTCCAAAGCGATAGAGGAACTGGGTCTGCCGCAAACCCCCATCGAAACTGCCATCACGGATTCTGTGAAATGGTTCCGCGACAATGGCTACGCGTAGGCTGCCAGTTGACGCCTGACACCTCACGCTTTGCCGCTTATCACCGATGATCCGCTATTGTCAGTGAGCGCATAAGTGTCGCACGCAATTAGAGTTAGGTAGATGAGCACTGAGCTGGTCAGCATCCTGATCCCGACCTACAACCAGCTGGGCTATCTCCAGCAAGCGGTTGAAAGCGCCCTGAATCAGGATTATCCGCAGCTTGAAGTGATCATTTGCGACGATGCGTCAAGAGATTGGGATCCGCACGTACTTGATAAATGGTCAGGCGATATCCGCCTCCGCATACACCGCAATCCGCAGAACCTTGGCCGAGTCGACAATTACAGGCATGGCCTCTACGATCTGGCCTCAGGGAAGTGGGTGCTGATACTCGACGGTGATGACTTTCTGAACGATGACACTTATCTGTCAACAGCAATGGACATTGCGGCCTCTGACCCCGGTATTGATTTGCTGTTTTCTAACGCCGCCCGACTCAACAGCAAACGTCCGGGTGAGTATGCGGCCCCGCACGAGAACAGAACGTTGCCCCGTATGATGGAAGGTAGGGATCTTTTCTTGAAGCTCGCCGAGGAAGACATCTCGGTGTTTCACAGCACGGTGCTATACAAAAGGGACAAGGCCATGGCCCTCGACTTTTACCGCAGTAATATCATCAGTTCGGACTGGGAGTCACTGCACCGCTCCATACTAACGGGGAAGGTCGTATTCATCGATACCATTGCATCCGTATGGCGCATACATGGGGACAATGCCACGAAAAACATGTCTGCGCAGGAGCGCTCAGAAAATCTGCAGGCTATTGTTGGCCCTTATCTTGCCGCGAAGACCGCAGCGGTATTTGAGGCCTCGACGTTGGATGACTGGCTTTACACGCGGCTATGGAAGATCGCCTTCAAAGACGCGCGCACCCTGATTAAAGCCGGTGACCGTGATGGGCTGAACACGTACTTGCTTGTACTGGAGCAGGTTAGTCCCGCGGTCGCCCGCCGTGTGCGAAAATCTCCCAAGCTTTGGCGATACCGAATAGCCCTGTATCTAGCCGCATCATCCTAAGCTGGACAGACTCATGTACTCCTTCAGCTGATACTTTCGAATGCAGCATGCAGCATGCAGCATGCAGCAAGCCCTTATCCATAAGGCGCGCCGTTGAAGGCAGAGCGGCGCTGCGTCTAGCCAGTGCCATGTTGCAGCCTGCCTGACGGTCTTCAACAGGCTAATTTAAAAATAAAGCAGGCCTGATCACCCGTGCCATCCTTGTTGAGTTGATCCGCTTTCAAACGGTATTCCCGAAGCTCCTGCGAGCCAAAAACCTCGTCTTCTTCTTTCTCGGCGAGCGGTATGTTGCGGAGATAGCGTTCGCTGCCGGTAAACTGGAATTGCGTGGAATCAAAATGCACGTCCTGCAGTGTGAATCCATGTTTGAGAGCCAGCACTTGCATACTTGTAATGCTGTGAAGATAAAGATGACGGGGGGCATCAAGCTGTACCCAGTTCTCCCGATAATGCTCCCATGCCCAGGAACATGACAATGGGACCCTGATCAACAGGACGCCATTTTCATCGAGCAAATCATGCGCCGCCGAAAATGTTCGATGCTGATCAGGTATGTGTTCGAGACTGTGATGCATCATAACCAGATCAAAGGTATGGGACTTGTCGTCGTCACGGGCGATATCCCAGATCTCATTCTTGTAGATTTGAACGCCATTGGAGTAAGTAATGGCGGCGCTGATGAAAGGGTCTACCCCCTCCAGATGTCTGAACCCTTTTTTTGCCAACTTCAGCAGCAGCTTTCCTGCGCCACAGCCGACATCCAATATCCGGCTTTGGCTGTGAATATCGATATAGCTCATCCACTGGGGCAGGCGGGGTTTGCGCAGAAAAAAGAGCGATGCAGAGACCAGCCATCGATTGTTCAGGCTGGCATTTAACTTGCGCTCGCGCAGCGCAGAAAGGGCCCTGTCTGGCTTGTGCTCTTTCTTTATAAGCTTTGAGTAATAGTCCTGCGGATAGTACTGGCCGAGGTTATCGGGAACCTCGACGATTTGCAGGCAAGCACAATCAGCGCACTGTTGATAATCAAACGTATCCCGGGTGCCAAAGTACATTTCCCTGACGGTATAGACCGGCGTATCCACAGTTGATCTACAAACCCTGCATTTGATCACGATAAACCCCTGGGAAGACTACCCCGTCTTGGCGAGGTACTGTGCGCAAATACCCTGCCCCAATTCACCCAAAAGCTGCGCACTGCCGCCAGCGGTAAGCTCGATCTGGCGTGCCAACTCGCAGTAGCGATACAAGGGGTAATCGCGATCCACACCGGTGCCACCATGGCAGTGCTGAGAGGCCTGGCTCACGCGGTGTGTCACGTTACCGCACCAGATTTTTGCCATCAGTACTGCTTCTTCAGCAGGGCGGCCCTGATCGATCAGAGATGCCGCCTGTTGTGTCGTCAGACGCAGGCACTCGACGTCGATGAAGCAATCCGCTACCCGGTGGCTCACCGCCTGGAAGGTGGCAATCGCACGGCCAAACTGCTCCCGTTCGGCCGTGTACTGGCCGGTGATACGCATCATCTTGTCGCACACTCCCACGGCCATCGCGGCCAGTGCAGTGCGCGTGGCTTGCAGCGCCCAATCCATTGCAGCTAGTGCTTCGCGGCCGGTGACGATGATGTCGGCGGTTGGCACCTGTACTTTATGCATCACCAATTCGTGACGGGTTTCTCCGGTGGCCACAATCTGGGCATTCAGGGTGACGCCTGCGGCCTGCGGGTCTATGAGCGCCACGACCAGTTCGTCGCCCGCTCTGGCAGACAGCAGAATACGCGCGGACGAATGCGCCTGACTGATGCAAATTTTGGTGCCGCTGAAGGAGTAACCGCCCTCCATTTTCTGTGCAGTACAGGCGGGGTTGGTCGGGTCGTCATTGGCATACTCTTCCAAGGCGGCGGTGACCAGTGTCGCGCCGCTGGCGATGCCATTGAGCCACTGCTCTTTCTGTGTATTGCTGGCGAAGCGCCGCAGGGTGCCGGCGGCTGACACCAGCACCGGAATTACCGGAATCGGCGCCACTGTGCGGCCAACGTCCTCGCACAACAGGGTCAGCGCGTAAAAGCCCAGGCCTGTGCCGCCGTTAGTCTCCGGAATATCCAGGCCCAGCAGCCCGGCTGCAGCCAGTGCCTGCCACAGGGCAGAGTCGAAGCGTTCATCCTGCTTCTCAGTGGCCTTGAGTTTGTCGACCTCAGTAAAATCGCCGAGAATTTGCTGGGACAGCTGTTGAGCGCTTTTAAGTTCTTCAGAAATAGTGAAATCCACAGGCCTATTCTCCTAGCGTGTACGGGGCATCCACAGCCCCGCCATGGCGATAATATCGCGTTGTACTTCGTTGGTGCCGCCACCAAAGGTGAGTACCGCACCCACCCGCCAGCGAAACTCCAGTTTGCCCTTGAGCACCGCTCCCGGTGAGTGCATGGCAATCGTGCCAGCCTGCCCCATGACTTCCAGCAACATACGGTAAAGCTCTACGAAGAATTCGCTGCTGTAGACCTTTGCCACAGATGCGTCGGCCATGTCGAGCGGGCCCTGGTCCATGGCCCAGACCTGCTTCCAGCAGATCAGCTTGACCACTTCCAATCCGGTTTTGACTTTGGCCAGATTGTGCTGCACCCAGGGCAGTTCGATGATCTTGCCGCCCCGAGGCGCGTCAGTTGCGGCCGCCCACTCGCAGACGCCTTGATACAGAGCATCCACTTGCCCATGGGTAAACAATGACAAGCGTTCGACGTTCAGCTGGCCGGTGATCAGCTTCCATCCCGCATTCACCTCGCCGACGCGATACTTGTCCGGCAGACGGATATCGCTGTAGTAGGTGGCGTTAGTGCGCACGCCCAGCGTGTGCACGGGGGTGAGCGAGAAGCCCTCGATATTGGTGGGCACCAGGAACATGGTGAGCCCCTTGTGCTTTTTGCTTGCGTCCGGATCAGTGCGCGCAGCCAGCCACACGTAATCGGCGAAGTTGGCGAGACTGGTCCACATTTTTTGGCCATTGATGATCCAGTCGTCGCCATCGCGTTCGGCGCGCGTGGTGAGGCTGGCGAGGTCAGTGCCGGCGTTCGGCTCAGAATAGCCGACGGCGATAGTGACTTTGCCCTGCTTCACGCCGCCGACCACTTCTGCACGGACCTCGGCATTGGCGTTGGCGGCAATCACTGGGGTCACTGACTCGGTGGTAAGGAACGGATAGGCAAACCCTGAGCGCACCACTTCATCGGTAAAAATGTACTGCTCCACGGCTGACAGCTCCTTGCCGCCCAGTTCTTTAGACCAGCTGAGGCCGATCCAGCCATCCGCGCCCATGCGCGCGTACTGCCTGCGGAACTCCGGGCCGCCCCCCTCCTTGAACTCGGGGATCTTCATTTCTTCGAGCAACTCCGGCGTCATTACCGTTTTCATGTACTCGCGGACCTCCATCTGGAGAGCCCTCTGTTGCGTGGTTAACTCTATATTCATATAGCGAATCCTCTGCCATTTGTTCCGCAAAGCCACTGCCGTGGCTGTGCCTGTAATCGTTTGCTGCCGCTGAATGTCATCAGTTTTGTTGTACAGCGGCGACCAATTGTCGTTGCAAGTCGGTATTCCCGGTCTCGACTGTGCACATCCAGGTGTCTGCCAGTCCGCCATAACGCTCTTTGAGCAACGCCGGCACCTGCTTGATGTCTTCACTGACAATCGCAAATGTGTGCAGAATCTCATCGTTTATCAGCGCGCCCAGATCCTGCCAGCGGCCCTCCCGCGTCAGCTGGTTGGCGGTGGTTTGCAACTCGCCCCAGCCGTGCAGCTCCAGCACCGGGCGGTAAGCCGGGGTGGAGGCGTAAAACGCCAGCTGGTGTTGTATTGCCTGTCGGGACTGCGCAAAGGCCTCTTCAGTAACACCTGTGACGACCATTGCAGGCATGCTGACGTCAAAATCCTCACGCTTGCGGCCAGATTTAGCGAGCCCTCGCTGCACCGCGGGCAGTGTAACGTCCCGCAGGTATTGTGCGGTGGTAAAGCCGTGGGCGATCATGCCATTGGCCACTTCCGCCGCGACTTCGGTCATCAATGGGCCGACCGCCGCAAGATTGACGCCGGGTGCGCCGTAGCCGGCGTTAGTGGGTGTGAACATCGGCGTCATCAGGTTGTGCTGATAGAACTCCCCGTTAAAATCCAGCTTCTCACCAGTCTCCCAGCAGGCCCAGATCGCCTGCATGGCCTTAATGAATTCGCGCATGCGGGCCGCGGGCTTTGACCACGGCATCGAGAAGCGACGGGTGATATGGGGCTTGATCTGCGAGCCCAGGCCCACAGTAAAGCGCCCTTTGGCGTATTGGTTGAGGTCCCAGGCGAGATTGGCCAGCGTCATCGGGTTGCGCGCGAATGCCACGCTGATGGAGGTAGTAAGCGCTATACTCTTGCTGTGCTCCGCTGCCAGCACCAGTGGGAAAAAGGGATCGTTGTTAATCTCCGCTGTAAAGGCGCCATCGTAGCCGCGTCGCTCCAGCTCGGCGATGGCCAGTGGCGCCATATTGAGGTCGGCACCTAACATACCACTGACTTTCACGGGCGCAGCCCCTCGATAGTGGCGGATGATAAGAAAGTGTCGATCAGGTTGTTCATCACGCTCAAGCTGTGCCCTGTGCGCCGGCCCTGCGGAAGGCACTCATGTGCCGTGCGCTGACAGTAATCTGGCTGTTGTAAAAGTCGTAATGCACTTTACGCGACCTACACGGGGGATCAAGTGTCCTGGTGTGCACCGGGGAGTGGCAAAAACGATCACCGGCAGTGGACAGATCGCAGTGAACAATGCGCAGTGAACAAAGATAGTTGAGCAAACGCGCGCTCACACCTATAATGCCGTCCTTCGTAGGACTATAGCTCAGTTGGTTAGAGCGCTACCTTGACATGGTAGAGGTCCCCAGTTCGAATCTGGGTAGTCCTACCAATTAATTCAAAGAGTGACACTCCCCGCGGTTTGCCGACATGGCTGCTGGCAATTCAGTTGTTTGGGGTAGGCATGGCGAACCGCAAAATAGTACGGTAGGGTTTATACCAAGGCTTCAATGAATGGGAGGAAGCAGTATGAACCAGCAAGATGATCAGGCTAGCGCCGCCGATACAGGTTTGCACACCGGTGGGCATGCCAACATGCGCCATCTGGGTACTATTATGATCGGACTGCTGCTACTGGACGTGATCGGTATCGGCGTGACGCAATTTGCCGTGGGATTTAGCCAGTGGTACTGGCTGGGTATGGTCGTCATTACTGCGGTCGCCTGCGCCTTTATCGTGAGGTTTCGCGCCCAGCGAGAAAATCTCAACACGGCGATCATGATGAAGAACGAAGTATTGTTCTGGCTCGGCGTGCTCGCGGCGGTGAATCTCGTGTTCTTCCTTTACCAGGCGGGTCGTCTGGACAGCCAGAGCACCGGTCTGGTAATTCTCTTGCTATTGGCCCTAGCCACATTTCTGGCTGGCCTGCGCCTCGGCTGGCAGCTGTGTCTGCTCGGCGGCGTATTGTCTGGTGCGCTAGTGGTTGCGGCGTATCTTGCACAGTTTCTCTGGATTGTACTCTTGGTGGGTCTGGTCGCTGTTGCCGTTTTGTTTTACCGTGCGCGTCTCAGGAATGCGCCATAACTGCTGTTGCTGCCGAGCAACCTGCGCGAGGCCTTTGCCCATAATCGGCTCGGCGCCAGTGAGCAGCGTCACCCCGGTGGGGATAGACTGGGCGTCTTTTGAAATTGCAGTTTCGGAATAACCGCTGCTTGCCAATAGTGACGAGCCGAGCACCACAACTGCAAAGTGGGTCGCGTACCTGGCGGTGGGTGTCGGGCAGGGCATAAAACCGCGCGCTCAAAATGCTGACGAGATGATCTCGATTGACGCGGCATGCTGACACTATTTCCAGAGTCTGACTACAGATTACTGCCCAATCACGCTAACGTTAAAGAAGCTGGTAGTGCCGCTCACTTCATTGCCCAAAATCAACATAGGATTACCCGTCGGGCTATCCTCTGCCGCCACGAACTTGATGGACTCCGGCCCAAGATCGCCCACTAAAGCCAGGTCTTCCTCAACGTCAGCTACCGTAAAATCACGGGCATTGATGTACTGAACAAATTCGGACGCTTCGGGTGTGGTGATGTTGTACACCATAATGCCACCCACGCGCTCAAGGCCGATGAAGGCATAGGTGCGTCCTTCGATCACAGCAATTTCAATCGCCTCCGGTTCGGGGCCCTTGTCGTCGGAGCGAGCGTCACCTTTGTTATCATCATTGCTGGCATTAAAGCTTTCACCCAAACGGTTGGCAGTAATCACTTCGAAGTCGCTGCCGGAGTCAAACACCGGCTGACCTGTCTGGGAATTCCAGATCGTAAATGAACGTGCACCATAGGTATACAAAGCTTCATAGGTGCAGTCGGCGCCGGGCTGCCCGGTCGTGGCCAATGAAGCGCAGGCGCCACGGGTACCCAGGTTCGCAATGACCTTCAGGCGGCCCAGCTTGTCGTCATCTTCAAAGTCTGCGCCTGCCAGCGCAACCAGATCAGCGTCAAAACCGGCACCATCATCGGATATATCCTTAATACGAATTTCATCCACATAATGAAAGCAGTCGCCGGCATCAAAATCAAAACCGCCCTGTGCCGTGCAATCGGTGGCGTCACTGGCATCGGTCAGGTATTCACGGGCATCCCCTTCGTTGGCCGTCACTATGTAGGTCACGCCGTCGAACTCAAAGGTGTCGGCGCTGTCCGGCATATAGGCGCCAAATACCGGCACGCTGCGAATGTTCACGCCATTGTCACGGTTGCTGGGGTCCATTTCATTGCCGGGTATAGAGTGGTTTTTGTAGCCCAGACCTATCACCGCTTCGATGCTATCAGTGGCCAAATCCACTACCGCGATGGCGTTATTTTCCTGCAATGTCACGTAAGCGGTCATGCTGTCAGCCGCGACAGCGACGTATTCCGGCTCCAGATCTGCGGCGACCGTTGCTGACTTGCCGGAGATGCGCACGGGCCCGGTTAAACCACCGCTATTAAAGGCAGTAAAGTTCAGTTGCTTTACATTTAGGGCGGTGACGCTGGCAGCACCGGCAGACACATCGACTATTGTGATACTGCCCTCAGGGTCCACCGAATAATCACCATTGGGTTCGCCTTCGTTAGCAACCACCAGCTTGTTGCCATCGGGTGTGAACGTCACCATATCGGGTAAAGCGCCGGCTTCCACTGCACTTAGGAAGGTGCCATCGGTTTGGTAGAACGCAATATAACCATTGGCTTGTTTGTTGTCGGCTTCGATGGCGACTGCCAGCGTGCTATTGCTAACGGCAACACTATTGGCTGCACCCAGTTCGCTCGCATCCATGCTAAATGCCCTGCCTACATCAGCAGCCACATTCAGGGACATGCTTAATGTGGGCATTGAAGGCGAAGAGGTATCAATAACATCAATCTGTCCGGAATTGGAATTGACGACAAAAGTCATTCTGGTCGCAGGATCGTAATCCACGATCTCGGCGGCAGATTCGTCGAACACGCCTGTTTCATAGCGGCCTAGTAAAGATAGTGCGATCGTACTCGGTGTTGCATCGGTACCCTCCATGCCGGTTGGGCCTGCTGGGCCTGCTGGGCCTGCTGGGCCTGCTGGGCCCGCGGGACCCACCATGCCGACCGGGCCAGTGTTACCATCGTCACCCTCGTTACAGCCGATTAAAACCAGTGGCAGGCTGACAGCCGACAGTGCAAGCATTTTTCTCCAGTTCATTCGTTCACTCCTAAAAAGGTCTGTTTGGGTTGCAGGCGTAAGCCGACCAAGTTAGACGCTGACTATGAATTTTTAGTGACTGATCAATGAAGGAAAAATGAAGGATTTATGTCGGGAAAATGTCGTGTTGATAGTTTAGTGAAACCTAAGTGAATGGTGACAGCCGGGAGAATGGTGCGTGAGCGGAGGGCTGCAGTAGCGTGGCGAGCGCCAATGTGCGCAGGCGTTGTCGGGAAGTTTGTGTAAGCCACTGAGCAGCCCTCAATGCTGCTCCTTCCCTGGCTTTGTGGTGTGCATCATCAACCAGAAGAAGCCGCCGAAACCTGCGATGGCCGAGGCCATGAGAATACCGGTTTTCGCCATCAGTAGGTTCTCGGGTGAATTGGCGAATCCCAAGTCGGCGATAAAAATTGACATCGTAAAGCCGATGCCGCCAAGTAGGCTGACACCGAAGATGTGCTTCATGTTCAACCCTTTCGGCAATTCAGCCCAGCCCATTTTTACGGTCAGCCATGTGAGTCCGACGATACCTACGGGTTTGCCCAGCAGGAGACCGGCCAACACACCCAGCGTGATGGGGTGCTGGAAATACTGCGAGAACCCGGCGAAGTTGACCGGGATGCCGGCATTGGCCAGGGCGAAAATAGGGATCACCAGATAGGCGACTGGCAGGTGCAAAGTGTGCTCAAGGCGCTGTGCAGGCGCCTGCACCAGTCGCACGCCATCGTCCAGTGATGTTACCAGCGAGCGGAAATGGTTGTTCTTGATAATATCCGCCTGCTCCTCGATGGACTGCTGCATCTTGAAGGAAGTCTCCTTCACTCTCTCAACGAATACCTGCGGTTCGAATTTGGGCCGAATGGGAATCATGAAGGCCACCACTATGCCGGCGATGGTGGCGTGTATACCGCAGCTGAGCATCGCTGCCCACAGCAATGCGCCCACAGCGGCATAGGGCAGGGGCTTGCGGATTCCGCCAAGGTTCAGGGCAAACAGCAGCAGTGTGCAAAGGCCGGCGTAAGCCAGCGCTACCAGATTCAGGTCTTCTGTATAGAACAGGGCGATGACGGCGACTGCGCCGAGGTCGTCGACAATGGCCAGGGCGATGAGGAAAGTCACCAGGCTTTTGGGTACGCGACTGCCCAGCAGGCTCAGTGCGCCGATGGCGAAAGCGATATCGGTGGCCATTGGGATGCCCCAGCCGCTGCTGCCCGGACCAGACATGTTGAAAACCAGATAGAACGCAGCGGGAACCACCATCCCGCCAATAGCGGCCATAATAGGCAGCAGTGCCTGCTTGGGAGTCGATAGCTCCCCCACCATTAACTCGCGCTTCAACTCCAGACCCATGATGAAGAAAAACATCGCCATGAGCAGTTCGTTGATCCAATGGTGAATCGTCAGGGAAAAGTTGAAGCCGCCGATATAGATGCCGATTTTTGTATGCAGGATGTGTTGGTACTGCTCATGAAACGGACCGTTGGCTATCACCAGTGCAATTACGCCGCAGATCATCAGCAGCACGCCGCTGGTAGTTTGGCGATGGATAAACTCTTCCAGTGGTGTCAGCAATCGATCAAACGATTTCTCCCACGGTGCATTGTAAACTCCCTTACCGGCTGGCATCTTGCGAATCACTCCTTTCTTTTATATTAGTTGTTTGGGGCAGCGATAGAAACGGACCATCGACGCACAGACGGCGTCCGTCTGGGGTCGCACAAGCCCCGCAAATGCCCACCCCACACTTGGTGAGGTAATCGATGGAACTGAACACCTGGTCGGCGCGGCAGAATTCCAGCTGCACCGCATTTGCGGCATGCACCATTGGCGCGGGCCCACAGTTGTAAAAAATCAATTGCGCGCGCTCGGCCTCGCTAAGCGACTCCAGGTATTCACGCAATAATTGTGTCACGACGCCGTGGAAGCCTTCACTGCCGTCATCGGTAGCTACATGGACTTGCGCGACCCGACGACACTCTTCGAGATAGTACAGGCGTTCGGCGCTGCGGGCCCCAAAAAATATTTCGGTATTGCCGAAATCACGCGCGATCTGGTAGACGGCGGCAAGGCCGGTGCCGCCCGCTACCGCGATGATTTTCGCGTCCTCTGGTGGCGCACAAGGAATACCGTGCGGACCCCGCACATAGGCTACTGTGCCGAGCGGCAGGTCCATCAGCGTATGGGTGAATTGCCCCAGGTCGATCACGGCGAGCGTAAAAGGGTCATCGGTCAACGCCGAGAATGGCTTCTCGCCCAGCCCGGGTATCCATAGGAAGATGAACTCACCTGCTTGTATATTGATCTTTCGATTGAAGGTGAGCAGAGCGATGTCATTACAGATGCGCTTGTTTTCTACCAGCGTGACGGCGCGGAATTGCATATCAATGTCATAGCGAATTTGCGCTTCGGCACGGTTGCTACCGCGCTGCAAATCGTTGCTGAGCGTCTCGAAGTAAGTGCCAATTTCGTCGGTGGTTAAACCCGTGAGTGCAGAGCCCACCCCTACGATCGTTGCCCCTGCGTCAAAGTAAGCGCGTGCATCATCGGCGCTGCTGACACCGCCGCAGCCTATAATCGGGCAATCTACCGCTGCGGCAATCTCCCGCACGCACTTCAGGCCAATAGGCAAAATACCTTTGCCCGACATGCCGCCCGCGCCATTGCTGAGCACGGCGTGGCCGTGTGCGGCCGTGTAACCGGGGCCCGCCGTGTTGATCGCACAGAGTCCGTCGGCGCCGCCGGCAATAGCGGCCTTAGCAATTTTTGCGATGTCTGGCGTATTGGGTGTGAGTTTGGGAATCACCGGGATATCGACCACGGCTTTGACGGCCGCTGTAATCGCCCTGACCAGGTCAGGGTCTTGTCCCATCGCCATGCCATAGCCTTTGGCATGCGGGCAGGACAGATTCAGTTCCAGCCCGTCTGACACCGGTGCCAGAATTTTGGCCACCGCTACGAACTCCTCAAGGCTCCCGCCAAAAATTGACGTCAGCAGAAACCGATCCTCAGGAATATTCAGGGCAGCCAGCGCCGCTAACGATTCGTATGCGCCCGGGTTGGTCAGCCCCACCGCATTGACAAAGCAGCCCGGTGCATACTGGCTATACACCGGCTCGCGATTCCCCGCGCGCGGCTCCATTCCGATACTCTTGGTAGTGACTACGCCCACCTCTGGCATGTGATCAAAGATGTACTGAATGATCGGAGTGGCGGTGGTGACGATGCCCGAGGGTATGGTGAAAGGGCCAGATAGCGTTTTACCGAAGAATTCCATAGTCAAGATAGCGTGCTCATGCAGCGATGGGTTGTGCGGTTAATAAGTCGCGCAATTATACGGGTTTGGCTCGCCTTAGACGACCTCCTTACCCTGCTGGCGACTCTATTTGCCACATTTTGTGTGTCGATCCTGCGGTTGCAGGTGCGGTATCGCACAGGCTGTGGGTTCCGCAGCGTCCGACCTCTTGCACCCTTTTTAAGGCTAGCGGGGTCGAGCATGACAAAATCGATGACTGCGAGCCGAGTAACCGTAGCGATGAGCACAGCGATGACCGCCAACATTCAAACCGAAAGCGCCGGGAAAAGTCTCCGCAGACCCGCCCGGTGGCGCCAGTCGCGGTGCGCTGGCTATTGGGGCCCGCGCTGTTATACGCACTCTACTTGGCGCGCAGCCTTCTGGTCCCGGTGGTTGGAGCATGGGTGGTAGCTCTAGCGTCAAGTCTGTCGAGACGAAGAGCCTGACAAGCTGATCGCGGAAATATTATGAGTGGCGTTAGCGGGTTTTTCAGCAGGCATGTGGACCTATATTGCGCCTTACTTATTGCTGTCCCACATAACAGAGCAGTTTTCCTTGATTGCAGCTTGGAGCAACTCGATCAGCGGCAAAGCCCGGTGCAAGTTGCTCACGGCTGGCTCGTCGTCCTCGTTCTGGGCTGCAATATCCGGCCCGGAGGCCGACCGCGCAGAGCCAAGTGCCGCCTGCAGTTTCTCCAGCGCCGCAGGAACGTCTTCAGCATAGAGCGCACTGGGTATCGTATCGCTGCGTCCCATCATATTGAGCATTCCAAGAGCCACATCGCCGAACATTGTTACATCCCCGTGGGCGGGGCTGGAAAAGGTGCATAGCATGGTTAGTGTCTCGGATAAAAATTCAGTGGCAGATAGTCTAACCCTGGTCGTGCTTGAAAAGGATTACTTTCTCATATCTCTCCAGCTGTTGATTGGCAGTGCTGTAGGCTCGTTCAGGTGCCGCAGAATGTTTGCTGAACGATCTCTTCCGGCCTGGGCGGTGTGGCGTAGAGTGCCAGTTCCGCGCGGTAGGTGTGAGGAGTATCCAACACGGCCATCAACTGGTTGAACACGCTCAGATCTCCCTTGTCAGTCGCTGCGGCGATGGCAGATTCCACCAGATGATTGCGCGGGATGAACGCCGGGTTAGCGCGGTACATCATGGCCTGTCGCTCTGCGCCGGGCAGGGCGTCCTGATCCAGACGCGCGCGCCAGCGATCCAGCCAGGGCTGCGCTTCGTCGGGGAATTTAAACAGTGCTGATACATCCGGCGCTGCGCTTTTTTCGTCAGCCAGGTCGCCGAGGCGACGAAAGGCCAGCGTGAAATCGAGTTTATGCTCCGCCATCAATTGCCACAGTTCTTCGACCAGCGCTGTGTCCTGATCGGTGATTTTCTGCAGCCCCAGCTTGCGCGCCATGCCCAATGTATTGGCATCCAGGAATTGCGGGGGAAACATATCGATGGCCTTCTGCGCCAGCGCGACAGCACCTTGCTGGTCTTCGTCCAAAAGCGGTACTAATGACTGTGCCAGGCAGGACAGATTCCAGTGTGCCATGCTCGGTTGGTTTTGGTAGGCATAGCGCCCTTGGTGATCAATTGAACTGAAAACCTGCGCCGGGTTGAATTCATCCATAAATGCGCAGGGGCCGTAGTCGACGGTTTCGCCACAAATGAGCATATTGTCGGTATTCATCACGCCGTGGATAAAGCCCAGTAGCTGCCACTGCGCGATCAATTGTGCCTGCCGTGTAATGACGTTTTCCAGCAGTGCGAGCATCGGGTTGTCACTATTGCGCGCTTGCGGGTAGTGGCGATCAATAACGTGGTCGGCCAGCAGCGTCAGCGCCTCGGTATCCTTGCGTGCTGCAAAAAATTGAAAGGTGCCGATGCGGATGTGGCTGCTGGCCACGCGTGCCAGCACGGCGCCTGGCAGAAAGTGCTCGCGCGCTACCCTGTCCCCTGTGGTGGCCGCCGCGAGCGACCGTGTGGTGGGGACGCCAAGTCGGTACATGGCTTCACTCACAATATATTCGCGCAGCACCGGGCCAAGCGGCGAGCGGCCATCGCCACCGCGGGAGTAGGGCGTGGGTCCAGAACCTTTCAGTTGCAGGTCAAAGCGCCTGCCGTCTGGTGTTATGACCTCGCCCAACAGTACCGCGCGGCCATCCCCCAATTGCGGATTGAAGCCGCCGAACTGGTGTCCGGCGTATACGGTGGCAATTGGCTGGGCCCCGGGCGGCATGGCATTTCCTGCCACCACCGCTGTCGCGGTATCAGAATGGAGCCAGTCGATGTCGATGCCCAGTGTTGCGGCAAGTTCCTCATTTACCCGAATGGAGCCCGGTGTCGATACGGGTTCCGGTTCCTGCCGTGCGAAAAATCTGTTCGGGAGACGGGAATAGCTGTTATCGAAGACGATAGGGTCCATCGATCGGACTCCTGTAGAAGGTTATGGGCTCTAAAACGGGCGTGCCCAGCCACCCAATGACGGGGTGACAACGGCAGGGCGAACATAGATGATGCCGCAATGCTCGGTCACTATCCAGTCTGTGCGGCATTTAGCGGGTTGACGACAGCGTTCGGCAGTGGCTTTATACAACGCTCGCGACTATGACCTACATGTAACACCCCTTAGGAGGAAATTACCATGGCCGAAAAGACCTGGGATACGTTGATCCGCAACGCGCTGGTGATCGATGGTACCGGCATGGAACCGCAGACTGTGGACATTGCTGTGAAGAACGGGCGTATTGCCGCACGCGGCACAGGGCTGCCCGCGACTGAGGCCGCGCGCGTGATAGAGGGCGAGGGCCAGTGGCTGATGCCGGGCCTGCTCGATATCCATACCCACATGGATCTGGAAGTCGATCTGGAGCCGGGCCTGCCAGAAGTGGTGCGCCACGGCACTACCACAGTGCTGGTGGGCAACTGCAGTCTGGGCACCTGTTTTGGTAGTCAGCAGACTGAGCAGCAAAACCCGATCGTCGATTGTTTTGCGCGGGTAGAGAACATCCCGAAGTCCGTGTTGCGACAATGTGTTGAGGCAGTGCAATGGGACAATACCGGCGACTACATGGACCACTTTGAAAATATACCGCTGGGCCCCAACATCGGCGCATTCATTCCTCACTCCATGCTCAGGGTGGAGGCCATGGGGCTCAAGGACAGCGTCAGCCGCAAGCCCACGGAGGCGGAGTTGGTGCGCATGGAGCAACTGCTGGAAGACGGCATGGCGCAGGGTTACCTGGGCATGAGCACGGATGGTTTGCCGTTTCACTATCTGGCAAGCGAGCCCCTCACGGCCAAACGTATTCCTACCCAGTTTGCCAGTTTCGGTGAGTTGAAGCGTCTGTTGCAGGTGGTGCGAAAGCATAATCGGGTATGGCAGACCACGCCGATTATTGAGAATCGTGCCAAGGCCTTTCTGTATTTTCTGCTTTCCAGCGGCCGCTTGTTTGGTAAAACGCTGAAGACGTCCGCGCTTTCAGTGATGGAGTTCGTGTTGATGCCAGGGGCACACAAGGGCTTTCTCGGCTTTGCGGCGCTGGTCAATAGCCGGTTGTTAAAGGGTGATCTGCACTTTCAGGCGTTGGGCACCAATTTTCGTATCTGGTCAGACGGCATTGTCTCGCCGCTGTACGAAGAGCTGGAGTCGACCTGCGAATTGATCGCCAAGGAGTATGATGACGTTGAGGGGCGCATGGCTCTGCTCAATGATCCCGAGTTTGCACGCCGCTTTCGCGCCGACTGGCACTACGGTCGGCGCGGCCGCACGCTGGCGCATCTCAAAACGAAAATGGGCCTGCCAGACAATATCGTAATACGGGAGTTTCACCTGATGATATTTGACGGTGCGCCGGTGGCGGATTGGGACGGTGAGAGTTTGCAGGCTGTTTACGATCGGCTGGAGCGCTTTCAGTACGGCGCTGTTGGTGCCGCGCGGTCTGAGGCTGAGCGCGAAGCTTTTGAGCAGTTTCCGCGACCTATTCGCGACGATGCTGATTTCATGCTGCACATGATGCGCACTTACGATAAATCATTCCGTTTCTGGGTGGATGTGGGCAATGTCGGCAACCACGCCACACTGGATATTTTGCTCTACAAGCACGCTATGCCCGGCTTTAACGATTCCGGCGCGCACATCACCAATATGGCGTTCTTCGATGCCAATCTCATGTCGCTGAAACTGGCCCAGGCCAGGTCTATGGAAACCGTGAGCACTATGGTGAAGCGATTGACGCGCGAGCCTGCGGACTTTTTTGGCCTGGACGTGGGCAGACTGGACATTGGCTCGCAGGCGGACATCGTGCTGGTCGACCCTGAGGCATTGAAAGCATGGGATTCTAATGATAACCGCGTGTTTGAATACCGTGAGCTATTCAAACATAAACAGATGTTCAATCGCTCCGAGGGCGTGGTGACCACGGTATTGATCAACGGTGAGCCGGTCTGGCAAGACGGGCAGGCCACCGAGACCCTGGGTACCAAGCGACTGGGGCGTGCACTGCGCGCCGCCTGATAGGAGGCGGTTAGCGCGCGCGTTTTCTGGTCAGCAGTCGGAACAACCAGAAGCCGAGGCCGACGGCTGCCATCACACCGAAGAAGCCCATCTCGTAGTGTTTAATGTCACCGAGCACGGCTTCTATGGCGTAGCCAAAGGAGTAGCCTAAACAGCCCACGGTTACCGCCCAGACTATCGCGCCTATCATATCCAGGAAAAAGAACTTCAGCGGCGAAATTTTCGCCGCGCCCAGCAGAAACGGCGTCACCGATCGAATCCCGTAGAGGAATCTGAACCCGATAATCAGCGCCGTTTGATTCTTGTGCATCATCGCGAGTACTTTCGTGGACTTGGCCTTCCAGTGAGGCCGCTTTTGTAAAATCCGTTCACCATTCATGCGGCCAATGTGGAAGAATGTCTGGTCGCCGGCAAAGCTGCCCAGGGCTGCGCACACGATCACCCAGGGTAATTCCAGAAAGCCGCGATGCGCCGCAAATCCGCCGAGTATGAGAATAGTTTCTCCTTCCAGAAAGGTACCGATCGCAACAGCCCAATAGCCATAGTGGGTAAGCAGTTCGTCCAGTGACATAGTGTTCTTATCCTGCCAATCAGTTAGTAGTGCAGCTTGTCATTATAAAGTCGCTCAGTTGAGGTCTTCTTTACGGGCGATCCAATAGGACCCGATAATGCCTATCAACCAGCAGGCAGACAGTGCAATCGTTGCCATACTGGTGGTCTGCTGATGCGTTTGCAACTGTATCGACACCATTTCCTGGATTACCAGTGGGTCGGCTACCACCGTTCCAGTTTCGATCTTCCCGACGATATCCAGCGCGGTGTCCAAAGCCAGCGCTACAATAAAGTACAGCGCGACGGTCGCCGCACCAGACAACAGAAGCCCGGCCAGCCAGCGTTTCAAATAGAGGTGTCCTGCGCCCGGAAAAACAAGTGCTGAAAGCAGCATTGCTTTTGTGGATTGTTTCATACGCTTACCTTTCAATCTGCATTCATGGGTGAATTATGGCGTGCGCGGCGAGTTACAAAACGCGGTAGTGTCGATACCGAATGCAGTTCTGTGCACTACGCATTGTACAAAGTGAAGATTCCAATGCCGATAAAACCGACACCCGCGATGTATTGCAGGTATCGCGTATTGATATATTCCGCAAGCAGGCTGCCCGCCAGCACCCCGATTGCAGAGGCAACCACCAATGCCGCGGATGCCGCGAGAAACACCGTGTACTTGTTCACCTCCTTGTCAGCGGCAAACAGCATGGTGGCCAGCTGTGTTTTATCACCCAATTCGGCGATAAAAACGGCGGCAAAAATTGTCAGGAAAATCTTCCAGTCCACGTTTCGTAACTCCCTGAAGCCGGTGAGTGCTTTTTATGTATACCAGCCTTATCGACAGGCTCGAACAGGAGGGTTGTCAGTTTACGCTGTCAGGCACTGAACCTCTATCCAAATCTGATGTGCTCACGGCCCAGAAGCGTGAACAGATTCTGTAGGATGTCCTCATCTCTATCAGCGTCTACTCAATTGCGTGGTGTAGGTCCGGGTTTTTTCGCGGTCAATTCCCCGCAGAGCGTGGTGGTGTTCGTCGACCTGTCGGTAGCGTTTATTGAACAGGGCCTGCACTTTCCGGGTCGTGAGTTCGGCATGACGGCCAGCTATACAGTCTAGATTCTCCAGAAGGGATCAGCGCGATCCTTTACTCTCATTCTTTCTTTTTTTGTTACTCTGCTACTCCTGGGGTGCAAGCAGGCTTACGTGCTCAATCATTAACAAATAGAGAGGTGCAGTGCTATGAAATTGGAATCCCTTGTAAAAATCGCTTTGGTGTCAATGGCCATCATGCTGAGCCAGCTGTCCTATGCGGAGACGGTGTGGATAGACGTGCGAAGTTCCGTAGAGCATTCTTTAAATAATATTGAAGGTGATGTTCATATTGCTTACGCGGATATCGCCGAGGAGGTCGCCAGACTCTATCCTGACAAAACAACGGAGATTCATTTGTACTGCCAAAGTGGTGGCAGGGCGGATAAAGCAAAGGTATCGCTCGAAGACGCTGGCTATACCAATGTTGTCAATTCCGGGGGTGTCAGCGATGCGCGTAAAGAGCGCGGCATAGACCAGTAGAAGCATGAAGTACTTTGCCTATGGATCAAATATGTCACTGGCCAGGTTGCGAGCACGCATTCCGGGCGCCATCAGGCTGGGTTTGTGCCTGTTGGAAGGGCATGATTTACGTTTCCATATGCAGAGTGACGATGGCTCGGGAAAATGTGACGCCTATAGAACAGCGAGTAGTAATGACATCGTAATGGGAGCACTCTTTGAGATCACTGCGTGCGAAAAGCAGGCGCTGGATGTGATCGAAGGTTTGGGCTTGGGCTATGATCAAAGGGTGGTAAGCGTCCGATCTGCTGAAGGCGTGATGTTTGAAGCGATAACCTATAGTGCGATCAGGATTGAATCTAGCCTCAAGCCTTATTCATGGTATTTGAATCATGTGGTGGTCGGCGCGAGAGAAATACAGGTCCCGCTATCGTACTTGAAGAGAATACAGGCAATTGAGAGCATTGAGGATACGGATAGACGCAGAGAAATTGTGCAGCGCGCAGTTCATTCAGGATAGAGATGCTCGAGCCTAATATGATCACATGTGGACAATGCCTGTGCGGAGCTGTGGAGTATTCAGTCAGTGGCGAGCCCAATTGGTCGAGCCACTGTCACTGTAATACATGCCGGCAAATCAGCGGCGCTGCTGTTGCTACCTTTGTTTCTTTTCCTATAAGCGGATTTACTCTTACAAAAGGACAGCTGTGTGATTACCCGTCGTCACCGGGTGTTACTCGGTCTTTCTGTGGAAATTGCGGTTCGCCAATCGTCTATCGATCAGACGCAGTGCCGCTGGAAGCCCAGCTAGCTCTGGGGTCTCTTAAGAATCCGGAAGACTTTCCGGCCCAGCTACAGGTATTTTGTGCAGAAAAACTACCATGGGTCTCGATTGATAATCACATCCCGAAGTTCGATGGGCTACCCGATGTTTAGTCCTTCCTGCCATAATCAGTGGTGTCTCACGGTAGGCCACTCCGCATTTGCCAACGACGTGAGTGGTTTGCAGTGAGAATGGTTTATACAAATGCCAATCGTTTTATCGTTGGCAATGCCAGAAATATTCTGGAGTCCTATGACTTCAAAATATTTGTGAAGAATGAATATGCATCCAGTGCAATTGGCGAGGTGTCTCCCTTCGATTCGTGGGTGCAACTTTGGGTCGTCAACGATAGCGACTACGATAGGGCATGCCGGGTGTTGGAGGGTGCGATCAGCGATAAAACAGCTGCGCCCTGGGTATGCAAAAAGTGCGATGAGGAAAATGACGAATCGTTTGAGTTTTGTTGGAATTGCGGCACTGGATACTTATAGCCAGCATGTCGTGGGTGCCAGCCCGGGAATACTGGCCACAGAGCTGGCAGCCCTTGCGGTCTGAGCGCTGTGGTCCCGCTGTGACATTGCGGTCATGACATGAAGCGGCGAACTGGAGCCTATGTATTCCAGATCGCATTTTGGCTGACGCTGCTTCTGCTGGCAGGAGCGGTGGCCCAGATGTGGCTGTTCTCTGAGGAGAAAGATTGCCAGAACTACTGCGCCGTTGAAGGCAAGCAAGGCGAGTACCATGCGCCGAGGGTTCGAAGTGGCATCAGGTTTGGGAGCAGGACTCCTGCAAAGGTAGGGGGCTGTCACTGCAAAGAGGGAGAGCTATGACAATACAGCCCGCGGGTTGATTGATGCTTCTGGTTTATTGTTACTGTGCAATCTCAATCTCAATTTCGATCAGCAGGTCATCAGCAGCCACCTGCGTTCCCGCCGCCGCGAGAACCTCGGTGATCTCACCTGTAATGTCCGCGACTATCTCATAGTGCATCTTCATCGCTTCCAATATGGCCAATGTTTGTCCTGTTTCGACACTGTCGCCGGCTTTGACGCGCACCTCAAGCAGGAGGCCGTGCATGGGTGCGGCAATTCGACCATTACCTCGCGTCTGATCCCGTGCGCCGTCGAGACGAATCATGTCGTGGTACCGGGCCGCGCGCCCGTCGATGGACAGATAAAGGTCGCCTTTTGGGGGGGAGTGATAACGCGCAACATGCTGGACACCATCGATTTTCACCTGCGCAGTGCTGTCTGCCATGAGGAGCAGTTCTATCTCAGCGCTGTTGCCGTTATCGAACACCTGATAGCGAGAACGTCCTACGGGCGTAACCGCCAGATCGTGCACCCGTTCACCGTGGATATACTGTTTGCGCGAGATCAAGGGGCTGGCGCTGGCCCAGTCACGCAATTCGGTTGCCACGATAACAGTGCTGTCGTGCAACTCGCGATGCTCAAGTGCCAGCTCCAGCACGGCTGCGACAGCGCTGTCGGCGAAGGCCGGCTCCAGGTCGGCAATTTCACTCACCGCAAATTCCTCGTCGATAAAAGCCGTGGTAGCTTGCCCCTTGGCAAAGCAATCCTTTTGCAAACAGGCGACAAGGAAGTCCCGGTTGTGGCGTGGGCCAAACAACACGGTTTCCTTGAGCGCCTCAATCAAACGCAGGCGCGCGATGTCCCGAGTAGGCCCGCTGGCGATGATTTTGGCCACCATTGGATCGTAGAAAGGAGAAATTGTCTGGCCGCTGCAGATGCCGCTGTCCACGCGGATGCCGGGGCCGCTGGGCGGTGACCACAGGTCAAGCGGTCCCGACGTCGGCAAGAAGTCCTGGCTGGGATCTTCGGTGTAAAGACGCACTTCAATGGCGTGGCCGCTCAGCGTGACATCGTCTTGCGTCAATCCCAGCGCCTCGCCCTGAGCTACCTGAAGCTGCAGCGCGACCAGGTCCAGCCCGGTTATCAATTCAGTCACCGGGTGCTCCACCTGCAGGCGTGTGTTCATTTCCAGGAAATAGAATGCACCCTGTTCATCCAGTAGGAACTCCACCGTGCCCGCCCCGCAATAGTCTATGCTTTTTGCCGCCGCCACAGCGGTGGCGCCCATTTCATCGCGCAGTGCTGCGGTCATCACCGGGCAGGGTGCCTCTTCTACCACTTTCTGGTGCCGTCGCTGCACCGAGCAATCCCGCTCTCCCAGGTGCACTATAGTGCCGTGGCTGTCGCCGAAGACCTGCACCTCCACATGGCGCGGCCGCAGAATCGCCTTCTCCAGAATCAGTTCGTCATTACCAAACGCAGAGGAGGCTTCTGCACGCGCCAGCTTGATGGCGTTGGCCAGTTCTTCCGCTTTACGCACGAGGCGCATGCCGCGACCGCCGCCGCCAGCTGCGGCTTTTACCATCAGCGGCAAGTCAATTTTCGCGCCTTCTTGCAGCAGCGTGGCATCGCTCTGGTCCTCGCCCTCATAGCCGGGCACACAGGGCACGTTGGCCGCGATCATGCGGCGCTTGGCTTCCGCCTTGTTGCCCATGAGCGCAATAGCGTTTGGGCTGGGGCCGATAAATACCAGGCCTGCGTCTGCACAGGCTTGCGCGAATTCAGCGTTCTCACTGAGGAACCCATAACCCGGGTGGATTGCCTCAGCGCCGCTGGCTTTGGCCGCTGCCAGAATATTATCCGCTACGAGATAGGATTCGTTCACCGGGCTGGGGCCGATGTGCAGCGCGTCATCTGCCATCAGCACGTGCGGCGCATTGGTATCGGCATCGGAAAAAACGGCGATGGTGCGGTAGCCCTGCGCTTTGGCGGTGCGAATCACCCGGCAGGCGATCTCACCGCGATTCGCCACCAGAATACTGGTAAATCGTGTCATCGGGTTCTCCACGGCTTATTCATCGGCCCATTGGGGTTTGCGCTTTTCGACGAAGGCAGACACCCCCTCGCGTCCCTCCTCGCTCAGCATGCAGGCAGCAAAACCGCGCGAGGCGAAATCCAGTGCATCCGAACGCGGGCTTCGGGTCGCTTCGAACACAATACGTTTGGTCATGGCATTGGCGCCGGGTGCACACAGGGCTATCTGCGCCAGTACTTCAGCACATTTGTTCTCCAGGTCGGCGGCGTCCTCGGCCAGAATGTGGCCGATGCCATACTGCACTGCTTCCTCGCCCTTGAAGCGCGCGCCGGTCAGCATTAGGCGGCGCGCATGGGTGAGGCCAACACGCTCGGTGACAAAGGGTGCAATTTGCGCAGGCGGAATTCCCAAGCTGGTCTCAGAAAGACGAAATTTTGTCTCACGCGTTACGATGGTTACATCACCCACGCAGCACAGGCCAAGTCCGCCGCCGATCGCCGCACCCTCCACCAGCATAATCACGGCCTGAGGTTGCTCATTTAGCTTGATCATCAACTCGCCGAAGGCGCGGTTACCGCGCGCGACATCCTCTGCATTCTGCTCGCCACCCTGAGAGTCCGCTTTGAAGCCCTTGATGTCGGCGCCGGCGCAAAAAACAGCGCCCTTGCCGCGCACGATCAATGTGCGTAATGACGTGTCTATGGCTGCGGCGTCCAGTGCTGCGTGGAGTTCATCAACCATGTCTACTGACAGGGAATTTTTGGCATCGGGCCGGTTGAGCCAGATAGTCAGCACGCTGCCTTGCTGGTCCAGTATCAGATGCTTGGTCGTGGGTAAAGCTGTCATCTTGTCCTCTCCCAAAAGGGGTCTGCTATAAATGGTACTCAGTTAAGCCCAAAGGTGGTGCTTAGGCGGTGAACTAAATGTCACAGGGTTAGGGCTGTGCGAGGCAGGCTCTCCTTGTAGGCTTGCTTCGCGGATGGCCGCCCCGCGGATGGCCGCCCCACGGATGGCCGCCCCACCCTCTATAGGCTCAGAGGGTCCCTTCAATCGCTACTCGCTTTGGCGCCTATGCGCCACTTTTGAACTCAAGTAAACGTCATTCGGTGTGTCTTAACGTGCGTAATTCTCTACATGCGTGCAATGCCAAAGCTATTGGGCCGGACGGTGCGATGCCTGGTCTCCCACACTGTTTCCAGCAAAAAACCCAGTGTTTTGCGGGTGTCGCGCGGGTCAATCATGCCGTCATCCAGCAGGTGGCCCGAGGTGTAGAATGCGCTGGACTGACTGTCGAAAATATTGGCGAGGAAGGCTTCCTGTTTGGCGAGCGCTTCCTCGTCTGCTTCCTGGCCCAAGGCTGCAGCCTTGCCCCGCGACACTTCAGACATGGTTTTTGCCGCCTGCTCTCCGCCCATCACGCCGGTGCGGGCGTTGGGGAATGTGTACAGGAAATCGGGATCAAAATGCCGGCCGCACATGCCGTAGTTTCCGGCCCCGAAGCTGGCGCCGGTCATCAGGGTAATGCGCGGCACTTCCAGATTGCGCACCGCCTGTATCATCTTCGACCCGTGTTTGATCATCCCCGCGCGTTCTGATTTAGTGCCCACGATGTAACCCGTAGTGTTCTGCAGGAAGAGCACGGGGATGTTTGACTGGTCGCACAACTGCAGGAACTGGGTGGCCTTGGTCGCGCCGTCGGGATCGATAGGCCCGTTGTTACCGAGAATGCCGCAGGGCAGTCCAAAAATATCGGCCTGAATGCAAACGGTAGCGGCGCCATACCGTGATTTGAAATCCATGAAGTCGGAGCCATCCACGATGCGAGCCACCAACTCACGCATGTCATAGGGATTGCGGTAATCGCAGGGGATAACGCCCGCCAGTTCATCGGCGTCAAACAGCGGCTCGCGGTAAGAGCGTCGATTGGGGGTCGCGCAATCCTTGTTCCACTGCAGCCTGTGGAGCAACTCCCGACACATTTGTACCGCATGCCCGTCGTTCTCCGCGAGATATTCCGCCAGACCGGAAACAGATGCGTGCATTTCGGCGCCACCGAGTTCTTCCTCGGTGGCGATCTCGCCGGTGGCCGCTTTCAGCAGGGGTGGCCCAGCCAGAAAGGCGCGACCGTTGTCTTTCACCGCAATCACGTAATCGCTCAGGCCTGGCATGTACGCACCGCCCGCCGTAGAGGAGCCGTGCAGTATGGATATGACTGGAATCCCGGCCTTGCTCAGTTTGGCCAGGTTGCCAAAGAGCATGCCGCCCTGAGAAAAAGCTTCCACCGTGTAATTGATCAGGTCACCGCCAGCGCTTTCTACCAGGTGCACGAACGGCAGTTTCTGCGCAAGTGCAATTTCCTCGCAGCGGCGCACTCGATAACCACCGGCAGACGTCAGTGTGCCCGCCATGATGCCGCTGTCATCCACCACCACCATGCAGCGCACACCGCTGATAAAGCCGATGCCGGAGACGATAGTCGAGCCGGGAATCGACTTTTCCGGGTCCGGGCTGTCTAGCAGATAGCCGGCCAGATTGCCCACAGTCAGGAAGGGCATGCCGGGGTCGAGCAGGCGAGCGAGGCGTTCGCGGGGAGTCAACTGGCCACGCGACTCAAAGCGTGATTTGCGTTTTTCGGAAATCATTGCGCCGCGTGCATTCAATGCCTGCAACTGGTTAATCAGTTGCAGCATCTCCCGGCGATTCTTTGCATAGCCCTCGGAGTTGATGTTGATCTTCGAGTGAAACACCGTCATGACAGGCTCTCCGCAATAGTCGCTGATACAGGAATAGGGCAACACAAGAGTAACTGTGCGTAACCTTTGCCCTGAGAATCGTTGCGCAAGCTGGCCACGCCGCCGCCGCCGAGCACATCGTGCAGCAGGAAATTCAGGGCATTGGCGCCGGGTAATAGGAAGCGCTCGACGTCGTTCTTTGAAGTGCCTGCGAGGAAATGGGCGAAACGTTCACGCACCACCTCTGCGGTCAGCGCAGCGCAGATATAGGGCAGGTATTCAGGCCGGCGCGCGATGATTCCGATATTGGCTTTGTTGCCTTTGTCGCCACTGCGACCCCAGGCGAGTGCGATGAGAGGGACTTCGACCATCGCTTCGCCAGTATCGACAGACAGCGCAGCGGGACGCAGTATCGCGTTGGCATCCAGAGCCTCACCATACACTTCGTCGCATGAGACCCTTTCATCTCCCAGCAATACGGTTATCTGCACGTCACATTTGGGCACGGTACAGGAAAACAGCCGTACCACGGGCGAGGGGCCGGGGCGACTGCCGGCAAATCCTGATAGCCCCGGCGGAGTGGCAAGGCCGAGGCCAACAGCTTCCTTGAGCAGAACGCCGATACCGACAGCGTCCGGATGCTTGGCGGCGATTTTCATCACGACTTCACGACTGCTGGTGATTTCGCTGAAGGCGCCGTACTGGCACTCGGTGCCCATCAACTCGATGCTGGTCTCACTAAAATTCGGCAGGCTGAACGCAGTGAGTGCCGCAGAGGCCGCTTCAAATACGGCCTCACCGAGCGCGCGGGCCTTTCGGTCGGCATCGATACCGTAAAAACTCATATAGGTACCACCGCGAAATTGATCGGCATAGGTTGCACTAACTTTGTAGGTGGCGGGCGCTGTTCTTCCTTTGGCACCGGACACCTGCACGCGGTTATCAGCGATCTGTTCGATGTGGACGGTAGAAAAATCACACACGACGTCCGGCAGTAAATAGGCCTGCGGATCGCCGATCTCGTAGAGCATTTGCTCACTCACCGTGCCCACGGTAACGAGGCCGCCGGTATTATCCGGCTTGGTGCACACAAAGCTGCCATCGGGCGCAACTTCCGCGATTGGGTATCCAATATTCGCGAGACCCGTCACCTGCTCCCAGTCGGTGAAGTTGCCCCCGGTAGCTTGCGGCCCGCATTCCAGGATATGGCCGGCCAGAGAGCCCATCGCCAGTTGGTCGAGATCATTCCGGCCCCAGCCGAACGCATGGATGCAAGCGCCGAGCGTGACGGCGCTGTCGACGCAGCGCCCGGTCACCACAATGTCTGCGCCCAGTTCCAGCGCGCGGGCAATCGGAAACGCACCGAGGTAGGCATTGATGCTGAGTATTTTGTCTAAAGGGGGAAAGGGCGAGTCCGAGAACATTTCAGTAATGCCCGCAGCATTCAGAGACTCTGCGCTGTCAATCAGGTCATCGCCCGTTACGCAGGCCACCCGCAGGTTCAGGCCCTGCTCAGCAATGAGCGCACGCAATGCCGCCACGCATGCTTCGGGATTAACGCCACCGGCATTGGAGATCACCTTGATGCCGCGCTCGGTAATCAGGCTCAGGTTGGGCGCCATAGCCGCGTTGACAAAGTCATGCGCATAGCCCTTGCTCTCGTCCTTGGCGCGCGCTCTGGCCATGATAGACATGGTGATCTCGGCGAGATAGTCGTACACGATGTAATCTAGGCCGGGAACGTTCAGCAGTTGCGGCGTGGCCCGCGCGGCGTCGCCCCAGAAGCCACTGGAGCCGCCAATGCGCAATACCTTTTCTACCATAGGTCTTGTCCTGAGTGATTGGGCAGGAAGCCATATAGTACCGGATCAACAGGCGCGGCACATGGTATAGAGCGCCGCCTTGTGTGGATTCACGCCAGACAAATCCTTAGACCGGAATGGCACTTACTCAAGCCCATAGGTGGCACATACTGACTTCGCGCCAGTGTATTAGTCAGAGCGCTCCTTCACGGGCTGTCTGGTCACCGTGCGCAACAGTAACGTTAGCGCCAGCAGGGTAAAAATGGCAGAGGCGATAAACGGTGCGCCCGGGAAGTAGACGACGCTCTCGTCCGAGCTGAAGTAGGCAAAGAGCTGAGTCATGAACGGCGGACTGAGAATGGCTACCAGACCGCTCATGCTGCCAATGGCGCCCTGCAATTCGCCCTGCGCGTTAGACGGTACGCGCGCTGACATAATGCTCTGCACAGAGGGCACCACAAACCCCTGCAGCGCCCCCACCGCGATGATCGGGTACATCATCCAACCATAGGGAGCGAAGGCGTAAAGGACGAAACTTAAGGACGTGGCCACCAGACCCACCACCGCGGTCTTGGTCGGCCCCCATATGGGCAGCACACGGCGGATAAGAAACGCCTGCACGATGATCATTGCCACGCCAATTGCGCTCAGTGAGAAACCAATGTCGCGCGGCGACCAATTAAACTTCTCGATGGTGAAAAACGCCCAGATGCTGGGCAGAGAGAAGTGGCCGAGCATATAGGTGAAGTACACCAGCACCAGCGCCATCACGCCGGGGTATTTCCTCAGCTGATTCAAAGCACCCAGAGGATTCGCTCTGGCCATACTAAAGGCGCGACGGTTATCACTCTTTAGGGATTCAGGGAGAATGAAATAGCCATAGACCATATTGATAGCCGTCAAACATGCCGCCGCATAGAAAGGCATACGCGTGCCATATTCGCCGAGGAAACCACCGATGGCCGGCCCGATGATAAAGCCAAGGCCGAATCCCGCCCCCAGCAAGGCGAAATACTGGGCACGTTTCTCAGGTGCAAAGGTATCGGCCACATACGCCATGGCGATACCGTAAGTAGACGCCGACACACCGCCGATAATGCGCCCGATGAACAGCCAGAACAGCGTCGGCGCCCAGCCCATCAACAGGTAATTGCACACCATCGCCAGCAACGAGCACAGCAGCACCGGGCGCCGCCCGTAACGGTCTGAAAGGTTGCCCAACACGGGTGAGGCGACAAACTGCATGCCGGCAAAGGCGAACATGAGGAGGCCGCTGGTGCGCGCTGCGCCGGTGAGCGTGTCACCAGAAATATCCATAATGAGCTGAGGCACTACCGGCATAATGATGCCGAAGCCGATAGAATCCAGCAGTACTGTGACAAAAATAAACCCAAACGCGAACTGCGGACGCATGACGTTCTCCAATAGACGGGCAGCCTAGCATGTGGATTTAATCCACTTCAAACCATTAACCACCGACTTACTACTGCTACACATAATCCTGAACTAATTTGCTTCAGAACAGCATTTGCGCTTTGGATTGGTGCATGGAGGAGAGCTAGCTATTCGGCTTCGACAACGAGATTAAATACAGTTGTCAGTTCATTTCCAGCCCTGAAGCCAAGCGCTCTCATTTTCCAACTCATGCCAGGCTATTGCAGTTGTGCGCTTCGACATAACGGCTTCTATCAGGCAGGAAAGAACGACATTGTCTTCATCAAACTCAACTTCAGATACTATAAAATGCTTTTCTCTCCTGAGGGGTCTCACCGCAGTCCATTTGCTATTGAGTAACTTTGCTGGATTGATTCGATTCATGGGATATAGCCGCAACGCTCGACGCTAATACTATAGACATTTGCAAGTGCGTTTTCCAACCGCAGGGAGCTCACTGCCTGAATGTTGTAATAACCAAGTATATCGCCCGACACGTTGCGTGTCCTTTTCTACTCCTCCCACCAGGGATAAAAGTCTGGCATGTCTGTGGATGCGTGCTCGGTAAATACGGGCGCGCGCTTTTCCAGGAAGGACTTCACGCCCTCCTTGCCGCTGCTCTGGCTGGTGTAGTAGATGGCCAATGAGTCTACCTTGTGTGCTTCGACAGGGTGCTCCTGGGCCGCGCAGCGGTACATCATCTGCCGTGTGAGGGCGATAGCCACCGGGCTGTGCTGGGCAATGCGCCGCGCAATGCCGTAGGCTTTTTCCAGTAACTCGTCGGCGGGCACAACCGCGCTGACGAATCTTCCTGCGAGCGCGGCTTCGGCGGTGAGTATTTCTGCCGTATAGACCCATTCCAGCGCCTGTGCAATGCCGACAATGCGCGGCAGGAACCAGCTCGAACAGGCTTCGGGCGTAATGCCGATCTTGTTGAAGACGAAGCCGATACGCGCGTGCTCGGATGCCAAGCGGATATCCATTGCGCATGTCATAGTGGCGCCGATGCCCACAGCTGCGCCGTTAATCGCCGCGATCACAGGTTTTTTGCAGTCATAGATTGCCAGGGTGACCCGCCCCCCGGTATCGCGCACACCTTCGATAAATTCGGGATCGTTCAGCTTGTGTTCCATATCCTCCATGGTTGGTGCCAGGTCCTCATTGAGCCCGAACACGTTGCCGCTTCCGGAGAGATCCATGCCGGCACAGAAGGCGCGCCCCTCCCCGGTGACCACAATGGCGCGAACCTCATCGTCATCGCTGGCGCGATTAAAGGCTGCTATCAGCTCATGCGCCATCTCGATTGTGAACGCATTGAGATGATCGGGTCGGTGCAATGTGAGTGTTAGAATATTGTCGGCAACGTCGTAACGTATCGTCTGGTAAGACATGGTTTTCTCCTGGGATTTAAAGATGAATTAGTTGCCGGTGAACCACGGCGAGGACATCGTCTTCACGCTGCGCCAGTGTCGTCAGTTCGCGCCTCAGGGCATGCCCGCTGTTGCTCGCCTTGCATCGCGGTGGCGTTTGGGTTTCGCGGATACGAGGGATGAGGGCTGCTTGCGGGCGGCAGGGTTACGAGTTCAATCATTGCTATCGCTCCGCGAGTTTTTTTGCCACCCAATACCAGACGGCGGCATTGAGGTTCAGGCCGATATGGCTGCCCAACACCTGGATATTTTGTACGTTGGAGTAGGAACCTGTTTGTAGTGATGTCCGCCAGTTCACCACACCATCTGCTTTGGTATAGATCGCCGTGGTGGGCACTGGCGGCGGCAGCGAAAGGCTGTCATCGGCACGGCGGTCGTCGGCTTGTGGATTCAATCGGTGGAAAAGTCGGCTGGCGTGAGATGCATTCTGCCGTCCCTTGCCAAACGGACTGCCTAATGTAATCACCTGTGCAATCTGCTCTGGCTGCTGGCGTGCTATTTCTCGCGCATAAATACCACCCAGCGAGTGACCGATCAGTGCGACTTTGCCATCACCGCACGCAAGCAGTGGCTCCAGCGCCGCGCGGAGGCCGTCCTCAGTGAAACTTTGCGGCCCCAGATTGCGGCCCTGGCCCCAGCCGCTGGCGGTGTAACCCAGATACTGCAGGAACCGGATAAGCGGTCCGTTGCCTCGGTCGTCGCCCAGAAAGCCAGGGATGACCATGACGCTCTGGTGCCGCGGGGCGCGCGGTAGCCTGCGCAACAGCGGGGCCGCCATATTGAGGAAGGCGGCGTCTGCCAGTGCGCGCGGGGCATCGCTCAGCGCCAGCAGCAGGTTGGGCGGTTGCATGTTTAGGCCGCTTTCCGGGTTTTGCTGCGCGTGGCCTTCTTTGCGGGTTTCTTTGCGCGTTGAGGCGTGCTTTTCTTCGGTTTGCCAGTCGGCGCGGCGACGGGTTTGACGTTATTGGCTGCTGCCAGCAATTCATCGAAGCTGTCGCGCAGGCACTGCGCGTAGAAGGCTGGGTCTGGCATCATCACCCGACAGCTGGTGGCGCTGATCACGAATTGGCCGCAGTAACTGCTGATGACATGGAACAGGCCGACGCCGTCCAGCACCGGTCCGGTACCGTAGTTGGCAACCATTTTTGCGCCGGTGTTGTACAGCGGGATGGGCGGCCCGGGCACGTTGGTGATCACGCAATTGAACTGCGGGCTCATACGATTCATCAGCCCCCACCGGCTGACCAGGCGTGCAGCCTGTGCAGTTAGCATGGAGGGAATGAACTGCGTGTAGTCGGTCATGGTTTTGGCGCCGATAGCGTTGGTCAATTCCTTGGCTTTGCTGCTGCTACTGTGCACGGCTTCCAATCGCTCAAGAGGATCTTCGATGTCGCTGCGTACCGCAACAGTCATGCTCGCCACGACATTGCCGCCAGTCTTGTCCTTGCCGGAGCGCACATTGATGGGTGCCATCGCTGCCAGCGAATGCTGAGGTAATTCATCGTGAGACTGCAGATACTTGCGCAATGCGCCTCCGACAATCGCAATGGCCGCATCATTGACCGTTGCACCTGGCACCGAGTTCTTAATTTTTTTCACAGCGTCCAGGGGCACGTTAATGGCATCAAAAACGCGGTGCGGTGAGACATTGGTGTTAAAGCGGGTGCGCGGAATATCCTTGACCCGGCTCAGCTGGCCGCGCGATAAGCCAGCGATCACCTTGGCAAGGCCCGGCACGGTGTTGCGTGCCACACTCAGCAAGTGGAAGGGTTTGCGCAGAGTATTGAATTGCGACCGCAGCAGCAGCTCGATGGAGGAGGGTTCGCTGTCAACGCTGATGGTCGCAGTATGCCGGGCCTGCTGGTAGTCCGGCGTCAAATCGTGGACTGCGGCTGTCAATTCCATCCCGGAGGTACCGTCGACCGCAGCGTGATGGGTTTTGGTGAACATGGCAAAGCTACCCTTGGGAGCACCCTTTACATTGTCCAGGCCCTCGATGATGTACAGCTCCCACAGCGGGCGGGCGCGGTCCAGTTGGCGTGCGTGCAGGCGAGAAATCAAAATACAGAGTTGCCGCCAGTCACCCGGCTTGGGCAGTGCGAGGTGGCGAATGTGGAACTCCGGATCATAGGCGCCATCGGTCACCCAGTAGGGGTGGTCGAGCCCCATGGGCACGTTGACCAGCTTCTGCGTCATCACGGGCAGGCCCATCATGCGGTCGTTGGTATTTGCGACGATGTCCTTGAAGCGCACGAGCCCGCCGGGTGCGGTTGATTGATCGTAGATCGACAGGCCCGATATGTGCATCGGCGCATTCGCAGTTTCCAGGTAGAGGAACGAAGCGTCGAGGCCAGTGAGTTGGCGCATGCGGGTATCTCCTGTTTGCGGTGACTGGGCGACTGCTGCAACAAGTGGCGCTGAGCGTTGTCGCGTAAAGTGTATCAGGCACATAGTGTATAGGATTTTATTGTACGACTTCGGTCATATTGAAGTGACGGGTCTGCATTGTGAAACCGTGACTATTAGCAAGTGAAAGGGGCCAGTCCCGCTGCTGGTCTTAGCAAACCCCGCTAGAAACTGCCTTCCCCGCGCCTTGGTAACGGCGATTTTCACTGCCATCCATGCTAGCCTGAGCCAAATGAGGCTGCGGGGTCTGAGAACTATGAAGTACACGATTACAGCCATTTTGATGGTTCTGGCGCTAGCGGCTTGCACCACTACCGATGAAATCATCATCGATCAGAAAGGCGTCAACATGACCGCTTACCAGAATGATCTGGCGGAGTGCCAGACCTACTCTGAATCCGTCAAGACCGGTGAAAAAACCGCCGTGGGCGCGGCTTCCGGAGCCGTAGTGGGCGGTTTAATCGGCGCCATCACCGGCGGCACCGAAGGCGCTGCCAGGGGCGCAGGCGTGGGCGCAGTTGGCGGCGGCACCAAAGGTGTGATCAATGGCAGCCAGACCGAAGTTCAAGTAGTTAAAAACTGCCTCCGTGGCCGCGGATATCGGGTGCTTAACTAGCCCTCTTCAGTGCATATCTTCTCTCGTAAGAGTGACCAGGGTCTGGTTTGCTGGGGTTCTCGCTGGGCATTGTGTGCTATGTTTTGCCCGAGACAATGCCAATTATCATCTTGATAACAATACAAAATTGTTGGAGTTCGCAATGACATTACGCCGCTCGCGCTTGCCCAGAGTGCATCTGGACGGTCGAATTCACCCGGATTTTGCTGCCGTTGAAGCCACGCTGCGCGACATGTTGCGCAACTACCGGGGCGGAGCGGCAGTCAGTGTGTATCACCGCGGTGAGTGCGTAGTTGATTTGTGGGGCGGTTATAAGGACGACGAGGGTGCCCTGTGGACCCAGGACACCATGGCCCCGAGTTTTTCCACCACCAAGGGCGTAGCCGCTACGCTGTTGCATATCTATGCTGATCGCGGATTGATTGATTACGATGCGCGCGTATCGAAGTACTGGCCGGAGTTCGGCCAAGCCGGCAAAAAAGATATCACGGTGAGGCAGGTGCTGGCCCATCAATCCGGGCTCTACCATATTCGCCAAATGATCGATCATATAGATCGTATGCTGGACTGGAAGTACATGGTGAATGCCATTGAGCAGGCCGTACCGGCGCATCCGCCCGGCACGCGCACCGGTTATCACGGATTAACGTTTGGTTTTTTGGTGGGCGAGATTATCCAGCGGGTTACGGGCAAGAAATTCTCTGACCTTGTGCAGAAGGACATTGCCCGGCCGTTGCAACTGGACGGACTATTCATCGGTACTCCGTCGCACGAGATTCCACGTGCGGCAAAACTGATATTTCCCGACTCTACCAAGCGCCTGGCACAGACCTCGCTGGGCAGCAGGCTCGAGATCGGCGCTAGTCGCCTCAGTGCGGTGCTGCAGCGTTTAGGAGTGGATTCGGATCTGGCAAGTATCTTCGACGCGCTGGCGCCGCGCGGCGTGAGTGATTTTGATTTTGGTTCGCCAGAGTCCCTGCGCGCGGCGATACCCGCTGCCAACGGCCTGTTCACAGCTCGCTCTCTGGCGCGACTGTATGCGTTACTGGCCAATGGAGGAGAACTTGACGGAGTCCAGTTGATCTCGCGCAAAACTCTGGAGAAGGCTACGGCCCTGCAAAAGCCCACCGGCAAGCTCTCGGTGATCCCCTTCGATATGCGCTGGCGACTGGGTTACCACGGAGTGGCAACAACGCGGGGTTTTCCGCGGGAGGGTTTTGGCCACTTCGGCTTTGGCGGTTCCGGGGCATGGGCCGACCCCCAGCGCGGGCTTTCGGTGGCGTTGATCGTCAACAGTGGCCTGGGCTCGCCCTTTGGTGATTTGCGTACAGCGCGTATCGGCGGTGCTGCGCTGGCGAGTGCCAATGCGCGCTCGAAACCGGCCGGCATGCTCAAGGAGACCATTACGGCATTGGCCAGCTGATACGGGATAAGTTTCCGCGGCCGCAATTCCTGCACACAATCTTGGCTGTTCCTGGCAACAGGGGAATCGTATACTGAGCTCCTTTGCCAGCAGTGAAGCGATGGCCAGTCAACCCTACCTGAATTCCACAGTGCTCAACGCTATTGACCCCGCTGAGTTTCAGACAAAAATGCCTTTTCCGTGGGTAAATCCGCAGCATTTTATTGCGCCGGATCGGTATCCAGAGTTGCTGGCCAATCTGCCGGAACTGTCAACTTTTAATGCGTTTTTTGGCAAGCAACGCAAGCACGGTCAGGCCAGCCATGACCGTTATATCCTGGACTATGAGCGCGGCATGGAACTTGCCTCGGTATGGCGTGATTTTGTCGAGGAACTGTGCAGCGACAGCTACCGAGGCTTCATCTGCAGGTTGCTGAATGTGTCCAACGTGCGGTTTCGTTTTCACTGGCACTTCACGCCCGCAGGCGGAGAAGTGTCACCTCACTGCGACTCAAAAGGCAAACTCGGTTCACAGATCTTTTATCTCAACACCGAAGATGACTGGGACTGGAGCTGGGGTGGTGAGACTGTCATCCTCGACGACAACCATCGCATCGCAGCGGATAGCGCACCGTTGTTTGAGGATTTTGATGCCCAGTACCCTGCCATCGCTAAAGATAACCGCAGTATTTTATTTGGTCGGCGCGGTAATTCATGGCACGGGGTCAGGCGCATTAACTGCCCGCAAAACTACTATCGCAAAGTCTTTATTGTTGTGTTCGAGGAGTACCGGCCGCTGCGTATGGCCTTCAAGAAAACGCGGCGCTTGCTGACCGGCGCGCAGCTAGTGACTGAGAAAGAGCGGCTGATGTATTGATCGCAGGTAACAGCTGGGCCGGGTTCCGGTCGCATCACACTGAGCCCTGACGCGTCAGTTGCGTCGTCGCTCTGCAAGGTTAGCGAGTTCTTCATAGAGCGCTGTGTAGTGATCGAGGCTGAGTTGTTGGTCGAGGTTATCCACCACAAAGCGCTCACCGTTCTCCGCGAAAGACTTTCCGGTAGCTTCGTTCTCCAGCAGCTGAGCCAATTGTGCTGCGATAGCTTCAGGGTCGCGCTCTACCAGCATGTAGTGTTCCCCCGCCTTGCCGATGCCCTCCGATATGCCAAGGAACGGCGTGACGATACACGGTAGGCCGGTCGCCATCGCTTCCAATACAGAATTGGGCGTGCCCTCGCGATTGGAGGCGAGGATGGAAATGTCTGCGGCGCGTAGATAGTTTTCGACATCGTCGACAATGCCGGTGAAGTGCACTTGTTCGGGCACGCCAGAGGCGCTCACCAGCTCCTCAATTTCGGCACCGAATTTTTGCAGCTTCGGGTCTTGGCTGGCGGCGCGCGGTCCGACAAACATCACGTGCGTGTTCGGGAAGCGCGGCAGAATCCGGCGCCAGGCCTGCAATACCTTATCCGGACCCTTGCGCGGCATGACCGCGCCCACCGCTACAATGACCTTGTGATCAGCCGGTATGCCAAGTTGATCGCGCAGCATCGCACGCATCTGACGGTCATGCTCTGATCGTACCGGGTGGAAACGTTGCAGGTTGACCCCGTTTGGAATGTACTCAATGCGCGCTGTCACGCCGATGTCGCGCAGAAAGGCTTTGATCGCTTCACTGTTGGTGACAAGTGCATCGAACGCGTTGAAGACCTTTTGATAACCGCGTCGTCGCAGTATGCGTTTGAGTGGCTTCTGTTGCCAAGTCGGAAACTGGGAGACGGAGTACACCGTGGCGACGCCGCTCTCTTTCAACTGGCGTAACCACGGCAGTGCTTGAGGCCGCATATTGGTCAGCAATTGCGCAACCGTCGGACCCTCGACCGCGCGTTGGCAAACCTGCACCAATGCATCGTAGTAAATACGTGTACGGACTCGGTTCTTGCTGTCGGGCAGGCGTATGCGCTCCAGCGGTGCGCCGTCCAGTAGGGTTTGAGGCAGCCAGTTGCCCGGTGCTGCCTCATACCAGTTTTCGTCAGTGTCCGACTCGCTGCGCTCTTGTATCTGCGGGGTGCCTGTCATAACACGCACATCCAGGCCCCGCTCCAGCAGTCCCGGAATGTAACTGCGATAGCGATTTTGCGCGCCGCCGTACGTGGGATAGAAATGAGGTGAAGTCAGCCAGAGTCTCGTGCGCTTTTGTTGGATAGACGAGATGGGGCACTCTCCCTGCAGTGTAGAACGGTGAATGGATAAGTTGGCGCATTCTATCTGAATGCCGGCGCTCGGAAAACTCTGGTATAAGACGACAGGCAAGCGCTTTTGGGTAGCCTGTTACAAGGGCGGCAGCGAGTTCCGCCGATAGAGTACCTGATTTAACTTAAACTATGACCTTGATCATCAGAGGATTTGCTCCACGCCAAGAGTGGTATTCGCTAGATTCCGACATGTATTATGTTACTGTGTTGCCGAAATTTTTTGTCAGGTATCGTAAATGGCTCCGCCCCAGTCCCCTTTCAGCAGTACATTTGATAGCGAGGTAAAGGCAGGCCAGCGGTTTCAGTTTGGCCGCAACTGGAAGCGCTTTCTCAAAAGCGTCAATACGGAGCGGATTGAGGAAGCGCGGTCACGGTTGTCCCAATTTCTTGGGTCTGACCTTAAGGGGCGCGATTTTCTGGATATTGGCAGCGGGAGCGGACTCCATAGTCTTGCTGCCCTCCAAATGGGGGCAAGGGTGACATCCTTTGATTTTGACCCCGACTCCGTGAACGCAACCTCGCTGATCAAATCGCACTTTGCATCAGGGGCGACTGACTGGACCATAGGTCGAGGGTCGGTGCTGGATCAAGAATACCTGCGTCAATTGGGGCAATATGACATCGTGTATTCTTGGGGTGTCCTGCACCACACGGGCTCGATGTGGGAGGCTCTGGAGAACATCAAGCCGCTGGTGAAAGCTGACGGGCTGTTGTACATAGCTATCTACAACGATCGTGGCGAAACAAGCCAGATTTGGCTCAAACGTAAGCAGCGCTACTGCAGTCTGTCGAAGATATTTAAACCATTTTATTTCCTGTACATATACGCGCCTCATGAAATTAAAAAAATGTTCAAATCCATTAGGAGGGGCAAATCATCAGAATATGTTGCGAGTTGGATCGAGTATAAGCGTTCACGCGGGATGACGCGCTTATACGACATGATCGACTGGTTGGGAGGGCTACCCTATGAGTTTGCTTCAGTATCGGCATTAACCGATTTTTATGAGAAGGACGGATTCAAGCTCGAGAAACTGATCGAAAATCCAAATACGGGCTGTCACGAGTTACTGTTCCGTCTCAACCGGTGAGCTATGCCAGCGCTGGCCTTGACTTCTTTGGCCTGATCATTCTGTAGAAAGTACTCTTCGCAACCCCGGCGCATTCGTTGATCACACCGCAATCGCTGGTGATCATCATTACACAGTGGTGGATATATCAGCAGCTTGTCCAGCACAGTCCGTCACACGTAAGAAGGGTCACTGCCTGCAACTCCAGCAACCATGATTCTGCTGCTTCAGTCCGGCGCGCTATAACTTCTAATAGCGTGATGCAGGCGCGATGCAGGTTGGCTGTTGTTATTTTGGGTTTAGCTGGCGGTACGTGAGCGGTTGCTTATTGTTGACTCCTTATTTCATAAAGCGAGTAATCGTTGTTTTCGTAGATTTTCAGGAAGTTGTCAGGTCTTATCTTGCCATTTGCGACTACTGAGTAATAGGCGTCATAAGGCTTGGAAAGCGGCAGGTCTGATGGCTTCATATTGCCGTTGAGAACCGCCGTATTATTTGACAACCGTTCCTCCAGCAGGCCAGGCTCGTGACGCAATGGGCCACTTGACCAGGTGACCACGTAGAATTGCCGCTGAGCCATCAGAGCATAGTCATTCCAACCACTGAGGCGCCGACGATTGCTGCCGGTTTGATCGGTAAAGATCAAGGCGTTGGCCGGCGTGGTCAGTCGGGTATGATTCCAAATGTCATAAAGCGATGTGGGGATAAGCTCGAGATTTTTTTTGCCGATGCGAAGGCTTCCGTCGCCAAGTGCTATCAGCGTAATAGTGATGATAGCCAATGCGCCTGTCACGTGGCGCCACTTTATGCGAAACGTGTCTGGATTCTCAGTTGTGGTATTAGAACGGCGGCCCAAAGACAAGGTCAGGTAAACAGTTATACCAAGCGTCAATGTCCACAGTGCTAACGGATACCAATTGCCCGGGTCGTGCCGGTAATGATGCGGAAGAAAAGCGAGTGCGCCCCACAGCAAAAGACGTTCGGTCTTTTCGGGAATGCCATCGACCGACATGATGTATGCCGCAACCAATATCAGGATCGTTGCTGGTGTTGCAGTGAAAAGAAAAGGAAACAGAAAATACGTGGCCAACGCCATCAGCGACGCGGTGATCAGAGCGAGATCCCTGGTTTTCCAAAGCCCCACCACTATTAGGATGAGCCCTACATCCTTAAGTAGTTTTGGAATAACCTTATGGAACTGCCCCCATCCCTTGTCATCGAAACGTGCTAAAAATTCCGGTCCGGTCTCCCAGCTTGTTAAAAAAAGCGCGCCAAAACTCTGCACCATGTAGAAAACGTAAGAAGCGATAACGCAAATGAAGATGCCGAAAAAAATATAATGGCCGATCTTGGCGTGTCGGGTAATCCATTGTAAAAGCTTTATGCCGGTATAAGCACCAATTACAGCCAGCGTTACAATCTTGGACAGCGCGGAACCAATGACCGCCAGAGCCAATGCAAAGCCCAGTCTTCCCACATTGTTTCCGGCCCTCTTCACAGCATACAAAGTAGCAAAAATTATTGGTGTCATAAAAATAATGGGAGGACTTTCTACTACCCACGAAGGATAGCGCGACGCAGCGATAAACAGGGTGGTAATCAAAATAGTATGATTACTGGATAGGGGCTCGAGACCAATGCTCGAACGGTAAGACGAAAAAGCCCGAAGCGTGTAGGCAGTGGAGAGAACGAAGAAAACGCAGACGCTCGTGATGTTAAACAGGTAGATATTGAACCCGGGTAAAGCATCCAATGCCAACGCGTAGATCGTATGAAGTTGATTGAAATACTGGTTTACCTCTCCTTCGGATCCCAAATGATAAAACGGATAAATGCTCGCCTTGAGAGAGTAGTACCAGCCCGCATACATGGACGTGTCGCCCATGCCCGCAGAACCGGTGTGCAGTTCGATAGTAGGCTTCCAAATGAACGCAAAGACCGCACCCATGGCAAGGGCTAGTAAAGCTACCAAAGCGGCATATTCGGTTGGAATGACGCGCTTTCCACGCGATTCAAGGGCATAAATAATAAATGACCCGGTCATAAAAATTATAGCGACAGCTTGAGCGATGAATCCTAGCTGGAGGACAACCGACACGCCCAGAAAAATTACCATTCCCGCTGGAATAGCCAGTATTCGCACATCGTTATCGTCAAAGTTGATGACCCGGCCAAGCGCCCTTAGCACGACCGTTCCGGGGATGACAATCGCGGAAAATAAAACCATACCGTACAGGCCATGGGCCAGTACCGGCCAGATATATCCGGCCGTCCATAAGTCGGGATAGTCCTGATTTTGTGTAACTACAAGTCCCGAAATTGCCAGAAGTAGCCAACTGAAGTATGCAATACCGCCAAGCAAGTATAGTGAGTTGACGCGCTGGGCCATAAGTTCTGTTAACCAAATAGGATGTACTGTTAAGGCAGGGCGGAATTAAAACCGCCATTACAGTGTGCCTCAAAAATGTGCACAACGATATATTTCTGGCAGGGCGTTTGTTGACTGCTCTTTCATGGACATGCCGGCAGCAGGGAAGTTCGCTATCGGGTCGCGGGGTTTTCCTTGCGTGCAATCAGGAGTAGAGATCCACCAGCAGAAAACGAAAGACCCGCACGAATCAAGGCCCGTTCCAGGCTCAGTAATTTCCAAAGCACCCAGTTGGCTGCCCCTCCAATTTTAAGCTCCGCCATTGGGTCGTAGGCTGTATTAGGAACACGTTGTGTCATTCGAGATAACATCATCAGTGGTAGTAACAAGGAAACGAATGAGGTTACGGTCACTTCGGCAAACCCCGCCCGACGTACCTTGCCTATTAAGTCTGCTGCACTGTATCGACGCACGTGACAGGCATGTTCATCGGCCCGGCTCCACAGGAAAGCATGTTGAGGAACCGTCAGCAGTATTCCCCCACCAGGCCGCACCGCGCGATACATCTGGGAAAGAACGAGTTCGTCTTCTGTGATATGTTCCAGGACATCGAACGCGCCGATTACATCGAATTCATCCTCGAATGGAATCTCTCTTGCATCCATCTGATAGAGGGTGCAGCTATCAACTCTTTTTTTAGTATAGTTTAATCCGTTACTAAAAAGCTCACTTCCCGACAAGCGTCGACCCGGAAAAGCATGCTCTATTCCGGAGAGTACATAGCCCGTGCCGCAACCAATCTCCAGAAAACTGTCAAACCTTGGAAAATACTTGTTTAATGCCCATAAAATCAATTGGTTCCGAGAGCGAAACCAGAAGTTTCTCTGCTCTAAGGGCGCCAGCTCATCAAAATGCGCTGCCTCAAATCCCTCGCTTGCCTCGGCAAGACCGGGGGAAAATGCCGGAAACCCCTCAAGTAATCCAGGGGAAGCATTACACGCCACGCATTGCCAGGCAGGGGCGTCAAACCGGCAGCCACAGGAAAAACAAACTTTCATGAAGTACCTCGCCTATGGTCATCGGCTCGCACAGTCTCTGATATGCGGATGAGTCTAACTTGCTTCGACAGATGACAAAACTTATTGGTAGCTTTGAGTCTCAGGGCGCAATCCATGCAGGTCTCTACTCAGCTTCTCGGTTAAAGACTATGCTTTTTTGCGCGGCAAACAATAGTAATGCGATGAGGAATATCAACACGCCCTGAACCCACTCATGTCGAAAGCCGAGTTTGTCTACTAAAAAATACAAGCCTGCCAGATTTAAAAAATATCCGCAGGCATAAACCAGAACATAGTTTACGAAGGTTGAAGATGCAGAGCCTCTATACCTAAAGGTCCAGTTTTTGTTGAAAAAAAAGCTGATGCTGACGCCTGCTATGTACAGGATTGTCATTGCTATCTTTGGCTCAACCCCAAGATATGTGATCACCAAATAGGCAAGATACAATGACAGATTGACGACTACTCCCACTATAGCAAAACGTAGGAACTGGCTATCTAATGTGAGTTTAAAATACAAAGCGATGCCGTAGGCGTTTAACTAGTGCCACTGTTCTTTTCAATGTCCAGATAGGCGGCCTCCAGATGGAGAAGTTCTTTGCTTCTCGATTTTATTCGTTTCGCCGGCGCGCCGAAATAAACTGACCATGCCTCAGTTGACTTGGTAATCATTGACAGGGCGCCCACTGATGTGCCCTCGCCAAGCACAACTCCTGGAAGCACGACGGAGCCGGTACCAATAATAGAGTGTCTGCTGATGACGACACGTGCCTTTTGCTCAAGCTTAAACTCATCGGGTACTGTCGGATTGGTTAGCGTTTTTCCACTGTAATCATCTGACTGTGTAAAAACATGACAGCCATAAGCCAAGCCCGAGAAATCGTCCAAATGAATGCCTTTCTCCCCACCGGCGACATTGCAGAAAATCGCAATATGAACATTTCTGCCTATTTTGACTTTGCCTGAGACAACACAGAAATCATCTATGCGAGAGTGATCTCCAATTTCTATTTGGTCGGAATCATATATAGAAGCCTTGTCACTGATCTTGACATTGACGCCCAAGGATTTAAATTGCATTTCCTCGAGTTGTTCTTGACTAAGAAAGCCCATCATATTCCTCTGCTTTATTATTTATCGCGATAGGGTTCGTTGCGTGACTAGAGCTACTATCAAAAGTCACTAAATACGGCGGTCGATCCATGGTGCGAAAATGTATCCGAGCGAGGTATTCGCCAAAGATACCCAGCGTAAAAAGCTGGACGCCAGAAAAAATCGCAATTATGGATGCGAGGAACGTAAAGCCCGGAACACTGCCACCAAGTAACAAGTATTTACTCACTACATAGATTAGGAGACATATCCCCAAGAATGTAAACGCAAAACCTGTGAAACTGGCAATTTGCAAGGGCAGCGTACTGAAGCCGGTCATCAAATTCAATGCGTGACGAATCAACTTGCTGAAGGTGTAATTCGATTTTCCTTGCTGTCGCGACTCGTGAAAAACACTGACAGCAGCAAAGCTGGAAGTCGACCAGGTGAGCAAAACATCAATAGATACGAAGGGGCTGCGGTACTCCTTAAAGCCTTCTCGAAGCCTTGATCTGAAGGCTCGAAAAGCGCTGACATTTCCTGCCGTGTCTACACCCATTGCACTCTTAAGGGCTAACTTGGTTATGCGTGATGCGATGTTCCTCAACATGCCATGCTGTTCTTTCTGTGGGGTTCCGTACACAACATCGTAACCTTCTGCTAGCTTGGCGAGCAGAACGGGAATTTCACTTACCGGATTCTGGAGGTCGTCGTCCATCGTCACAATAGTGGAGTATCGGGCTGCACGGATACCACAAAGCAGCGCATTGTGTTGGCCATAATTTCTGCTCAATCGAATGGCGCGAATCCGCTGATCCCGTTCGGCTAGCTTGCTAATAATGTCCCAAGAATTGTCGGCACCACAGTCTTCCACCATGATAACTTCAAATTGATTCGTAGCGGTCTCCATCGCTGGTATTAGCCGGTTGTACAGTTCCTTCAGGCTTCCCTCAGCGTTATAGACCGGAATTACAATGGACACAGAAGTCATTCAGGAAGAGCCCCTGAAACGTGTTTTTTTATATCCACACTCATCTTCCCATCACTGTCCTGAAATTAAATTTATAATTGCATACATCTATTAATCCTTGAATTAATAGGTAGTACACCGAAAAGAACGGCTAACGGACCAGAGATCATGGTGGTTATTGATTAGTGACGCTTAACATTATAGACGTTATGCCTCTGGACTATCTATCGCAGTGTTCGCAAACTTCGCCCTCGATGAGGGCATGGGGTAGTGCATCATTCTTTCTGTAATTTCATGGTGGCTTGAAGAGCTGAGCCACTCGGTTATCCTTTTGATTGTGAATTTGTCGATTTACAAAACAAGAGGAAAAACAAAATGGCTCAGCCAATACA